>ERZ773070.53-NODE-53-length-86656-cov-5.960312_pt1 | contig 86656 bp, 71 predicted proteins | sample MGYA00580618_ERZ773070 | MGnify/ENA primary metagenome ERZ773070 (study PRJEB29015, sample SAMEA2738023) | human oral metagenome | biome: human oral; feature: human-associated habitat; material: dental | place: China | collected 2019 ...
GGCTAAGTCGTAACAAGGTAGCCGTACCGGAAGGTGCGGCTGGAACACCTCCTTTATAGAGATAAGCGAAGGTGTATATGTTATAAGAGGGAGTATTTTTACTTTCTTATACTACGGAGTTGTTTTGATAGACATATAGAAATAAGACTATTGGATAAAGGACTTTTGGTCTTGCGTCTGATAGTTTTTTGTTTATGTATTGGGAAATAGTCCTATAGCTCAGTTGGTTAGAGCGCCACACTGATAATGTGGAGGTCCGCAGTTCAACTCTGCGTGGGACTACGATTGAAAGGTAAAAAAGGGGGGATTAGCTCAGTTGGCTTAGAGCACCTGCCTTGCACGCAGGGGGTCAAGGGTTCGAGTCCCTTATTCTCCACCGCCTTATGGTGTAGGTCAAGTAATTACTAGACTTACACCATTTTTTTGTTTTTATTGTAAGATGGTTTTTTATTTGTATTTTAGACTATTTTTGCCGATTACAAATATTTTATATAACTTTGCCCGAAGAATCGGACTGCACCGCTTAAAGTTATTTTGAATCATGAAAACGTTTGTATGTGTTTTAGTCTTTTTATTACTGGCTTATTCTATTACTTGTGGACAAAACAACGAAATGAATATAATAGGTAAAACATATTCTATCGGCGATTCGTCGTTGGTCATACGCTCTCTGACTTTTGTAAACGACAGCATTTGTCACTATAAACATCAGTTTTTTATCGATATTGATTCTGCTTACAGAGAGTGTTTGATTGTGTGCAAATATAAAACCGACGAGAACAAGATAATCATAAGCAGCCAAGAATATCCTGCTTATCTCGACAAATCGCTCCAAGTAAGTATTCCTAATTATTGGAGTACGATAGAACGCTATTTCAAAGCCGATAGCATTAAGCTGTACGAAAAATATTCGGGGTGCTCTCAGAAAGATTTTTTGGATATATTGTCACTTGTTGAAATTAAATATCTTGTAAATGGGTATATAGACAATCCAATTGCGGACACATTGTTTTTGTTGAATAATTGTATTGTTTATAATAAATATATTGAAATAAAATCTTATTTTATGAAAGTGGGATTTATGGAGTTGTATCACAAATTTTTGTTTAAAGACAACAGATTCCCTGTATCTTTAAAACAGAAACGCCTTATCTTAATGTCAAAGGATGCAAATTCTATTGTTAATGGATGGCCAATCAATAATGAAGAAAAATTCAGTTCTTTTTTGTGGTATATGCGAAAAATAATATCTGGATATGATTCAAAAACAACCGACAATGATATTGTTAATAAACACTATAGAAGGCTACAAAGGATTTTTAGGAGATTAAAAATTGCTCCTCAAGAGCAACAAGATTATCTGTATGATTGTTACTTGTTTTACAATGCAAATTAAAGTTTGCTGAAACTACATATAGTTTCAATAGGGCAAAGTATATAGTATCAATGGTAAAAGATGTTGCCGTTACCGATGCCGCAGGCGAGCGAAACCTCAAACTTATAGGACCTACCGTAATTGTTTCGCAGAACGGAAGTAATGTATATATGCCTGTCTTCGACTGGCAGACCCTCTATGCGAGCGCTTTGGTAACTATCAATGCAAAAGGCTATACCAAACACTACTTCGAAGAGGGTAACCGTATCTGTAGTAGTATAGGTGGTGGCAGGCTTGGGCTGGTCGACGAGGCAGAGCCGATAGTAGCACCTTGGGACGAGTGGCAAACAGTTCTTAGTAAGGGAGTATTGGAGACCTACAAGCAGAGTTTCGGAGTAGAGCCTTATATAGGTGTAGGCGACTTATATGTAAGTATAGATAGATTTTCGAATGAGGAAAATACAGACGAACCTACCTTCTACTACCACACCGACCATCTCGGCAGTGCCACGCTCATAACCGACGACGCTGCAGATGTAGTACAGCAGATAGCCTACCTGCCATACGGTGAGGATTGGATAGATGTACGCAGTAACGGTTACTTCGGCTCGGCGTATATTGATCGGCTTGTGGATTATGTGGTATAGGAGAGTTCGTTTAGATATGATTGCAAGAGTCGGAATTTATACCTAACTTTGTCCGAAAATCGAGAAAACATGAGTTAAATAGTCTTGAAAACTAAAAAAATGAAGATTAAGCTATCTATTATTATTGTTGTAATAAGTATAAATGTAGTATCGTGTATAACAAGCGATTCCAAGACGGATTCTGAATCCGAACAGTATGATTTGGCGTTAGACGAGTCGAAATCTAACAAATCTTTTGTGGACTATATCTCACATTTTACTCCGCTGCAATTGCCTATGGCGTTGTATCCTTGTCGTATAGATATACAGAATATGAAACTATATGAATTTAAACCATTCGAATATAGAGAATATAATACAGATAATTATACCGCTGCATTGGGCAGAATGTCTATTAATAAGAGTTACATAGCGGCTATTGTTTTGAATTATGCAGATTGTTATCTACCTGCATTACATACATATACCATATATGGAGAAAAAATCGACAGTGCTTTATTGGCAATTGATACCGGTGGAGGAAGCGACGTTGGATACCAAAGTATTATGTATACTCAGATAAACAAAGATTTTACGTTCTATGTGTGTGATAGTGTATGTGTTTGGCAAATAGATAGTCTTATGGTAGATAGAAAAGTCATACAAGAAGAATACGTTGTCTATTTTACTGGGAAAATACTGGATAATGGCAAAATCGAGATGTCGAAAACAAGAATAAGAAATAATACACACATAAAACATGCAAAACAAGAAGTATCTGATTAAATTAATCGCTGTAATATTAATAGTGGTATTTGCCCCTAACGTATATGGGCAATCGAATAAAACAGGTAAAACCACTATAACACCTATGAGGGTAAAGTATAGTCGACAAAGATTAAAAGAGTTTGAACGGCTCATTGTCGAAAAGGGAGATATTAGTGCCTATCATGCATATATCCATAATGGGTTTGGTATATATTGTTTGCCGTATGCTTTAATAATGGCTAATAAGTACAACTATGCAAGAGCTAATGCAGATGTCTATGATTTTCTTTTCCTTGCCTTTCAAGATGCTAACTCAAAAATGGATTCCATTACATTGGATTTTGCTATGAAGCATTTGGAAAGAGGTTCTGATATGGGGGATGAAGGTTGCAGCCACAGTTTGTATGTTATTTATGCATATGGGAAAGAGAATATTCCTATTGATACTATTAAAGCACGGAAATATTTTTTCCGTTATTTCGACAATTATACCGAAGCGGATTGGGAGTTAAGAAAGAGAGAGATTGAACAGAGAATTGAGTCTCTAAAAAAAGCGAAGTAGGGTTATCGTGAGTCTTTGCTCTATGTTTTCTATGCAAGAACCATATTTATTGATTTTTAGCGGCTTGCGGGGGCATGAGGAGTACTGCATCGCAGGACAAACGGATTATGTGGCACCGTAGCGTTTGTTTAGATACGATTGCAAGAGTCGGAATTTATACCTAATTTTGCCCGAAATTAGAGGAAATACCGCTTAAAGTTATTTTGAACCATGAAAATAATGATGAGAATAAAAATATCCATACTTAGTATTTGTGTGTGTTTGTGTATTTATAATTGTTCATCACACAAAAATATTTTTGGAACTTATTATAGAAAATCTAAGCTGGAAAAATATACCTTGACACTAAAAGAGGATAGTACTTTTTATGTAGAAATATCTTATAATGTAGAGTGGAATCCTAAACCTAACTGTAGCGGTAAATTTACAATTAATCGAGATACTATTATATTAAATTGTTACGAAGATAACGATCCTTTGCAAGCATTAACACCTGATTATTGGAATGATAGATGTTTTCGTATGGTAATACTCAATCAGAAAATAAAATATAAGGACGTAATACTAAAACGCAAAAAAGTACGCGTTTAGGTATCTGATAATCAATGATTCCTTTTGGTATATGCAAAACAAGACTTTTTCTTATTGTTAGTAAATAAAATACAGTCAGTATACAAAGAGGCTGTTATACACGAGGTAACAGTCGCTTTTTTGTTTGTCGTAAAAAAAATGTGGGTTATCGCAATAGCTTTTGTCGCCCCAATAGGTACGACAGACGAGACCAATCTAAGAACTTAGCAATACAGATACTTCCAACAATACTTATCGAGATGGTAAAAAGCGCATGCAATATTCCCGAGGGCTCAAATCTGAAAAGAGGCAACAAGAACTTTGACATCATAGTAAATATCGGGTGAAAAATGTAGATAGGAAAGGTGTTGCGTCCTATATATGCTACTACCGCTTCGGCTCGTCCTCGTAGAAAAGAGAAGAAAAACGAAGAAAAACATAGGAACGAGAAGACGCATATCAGGGTCTTTATGGTACTTCATCGTTTGGAAACAAGTTAAGTCTGTGTTTTCTAAAAAATTTGGGCAAAGTTAGCAATAAATTACGATACGAAATATAGATGTAGATAATTCGGATATAATTGTAAATATCAAAATTTATATATAATTTTGCTTGAAATTTTTAGTAGGTACTTATTTACAATCAACTCTAACCTCATTTAAATACAATTACAATATGCACACACACGACGAGAATTGCGACCATACGCATCACGACTGTCACGGTCATCACCATCATCATCATACCGATGATATGAAGGGAGCCAAGTTGCTTTGGGCGACTTTCCTTAATTTTTCGATAACTATCGTTCAGATAATAGGCGGTATCGTCTCCAACAGCCTGTCGCTTATCTCTGATGCTATTCACAATCTGGGCGATTCGTCGGCTATCTTCATAGCCTTCCTTGCAGGTAAACGTGCACGAAAACAACCCGACGAAAAGAAAACGTTCGGCTACAAACGAACGGAGATACTGGCGGCTCTTTTCAATGCCATAGTATTGATAGCTATCTGTATATACCTATTCTTCGAGGCTTACCAACGGTTTGTAAATCCCGAACCTATCAAGGGCAACGTAATGCTTATAGTGGCTGTCTTCGGATTGTTGGCAAACCTCATTTCTGTTGTCATTCTGCACAAAGACAAGTCGCACAACCTCAACGTGCGTGCCGCCTATATGCATCTGCTTGGCGATACTCTCTCGTCGGTAGCCGTCATAGCGGGCGGTATAGCCATTTGGTTGTGGGAGCTCTATTGGCTCGACCCTCTCGTTACCGTATTGGTGGGCATCTATATCATCTATCACACGTGGGGTATCGTTCGTCAGACGGCAGATATACTGATGCAGGCTACGCCCGACGGAATCGACCTCAATGCACTGCGGAAGAAGACCGAAGAGTTTGCCGAAGTGGAGAATATGCACCACTTGCACGTCTGGAAACTCGATGATGAAAACGTACATCTCGAGGCTCATCTTAATATGCGTGAAAATCTCCCCATCGCAGCCGTGCAGGAGGTCAGAGAGCGTATAGAGAAGATGTTGAAAGACGATTTCGGCATAAATCACGTAACGCTGCAGACCGAATACCAAAGTTGTAAAAACCACGATGAATTGATACAGAAATAACGTATTGTATTTGAAATAAAGACTAATATTTAATTTTCAGTAATAATATGGATAAAAAAATAGAGAACCATCTTACCGAAGTGCCCGAAACGATGTTGATAACTCTTTGGGCAAAAGCAATGGAAACAGGTCGCCCCGACGCACTGCTATGCGATGAGAAGGCAGTAGAGATATTGCGACAGATAGATTATGACTTTACCAAGTTCAAGAATGCAAAATTTTCGCAGGCAGGTTGTTGTATCCGAGCAAACCTCATCGACAGGGCAGCCAAGACGTTTATAAACAGACACCCCGACGCTGTGGTAGTGCAGCTCGGAGCAGGTATCGACGCCCGCTACGAACGATTGGGTTGTCCCGCCGTAACTCATTGGTACGACCTTGACCTACCGCAGTCGATAGAGCTTAGGCGTAAGTTCCTCAAAGAGACCGACCGCAATACGTATATCGAAAGTTCTATGTTCGATTACGGCTGGATACAGAGCGTCAAAGCACACCAAAAGCCTGTCTTGATAATTATAGAAGGGGTATTGATGTATTTCGCTCCCGACGAGGTGAAGGCGTTTTTCGAAGAACTGTGCCGACAGTTCGATAATGCAACGGTCATTTTCGATATGCTTGCCTTCTCGCTGGTCGGACACGCCAAAGATCACGACTCGCTCAGAAAGGTAGACGACGTGGAGTTTCGATGGTCGCTGCTCGATACGAAAGATATGGAGAAATGGAACCCGAAAATACATCTGAAGACCGAGTATTATATGAGCGATTACGAAAACGGACGTTATCCGTTTGTATTCCGAACGTTGTATAAGTTGAAGTACTTTTACCGTCGTTTCAATCAGCGTGTTGTGATACTGAGAATAAAAAACCGTACCGACTCGCCCGACAAGAACGAATAGAGAAAGCAGAGAAAAACTCCTTTTTTAGAGTCATCTTCATTTGTAGTAAGCGTATCTACGGATGAAGATGATTTGTTTTTTCGTACAACGAAACTTGTTGTTTCGGGGAAGACGATTTTTATTGATATGTAGTTTGTAAAATTTTATTACCTTTGCAGCCGATTTTTACGGTGATAACGCACTGCTACTAATTGTGTGTTAGAGAGGGAATTGGGTGTAAATCCCAAACAGTACCCGCTGCTGTAAGTTTCAATGAAATCGGTCTATATATACCGCTTTTGCCACTGAATTTTGTTCGGGAAGGCTCTTATAGACTGCGAAACGAGTCAGAAAACCTGCCGTAGAGATTGCTATAGTACATAGCTTTCGGGGTTAAGAGCTAAGGACAGAAATGTTTCACTTTATACCGATAAAGGCGATATTTTGAAGCAGTTGCATCCCGTTCGATTGGGGAGTTATAACCTTGTCTCGCTATGTTGCTATTGGTCGAATATGTCGATTTATTAATTTAAAAATAGTAATATAGATGAAAAAATTGAACATTATTTTGCTTGTAATGTGTCTGTTTTCGGTCGGTCTTTTTGCCCAGCAGAGCGTAAATATGCCGGGTACCGACGGACAAAAAAAGACACAAACCGTAACAGGCGACCTGCTCTTTTACGACGCAGGAGGTAGTGGCGGCAATATACCGACACAGCAAGTGACAGGTATTACTTTTACTCCCACCACTGGGAAGATAATTCAAATCGTATTTGATACCATCGACCTGAAGGGAGGCAGTAAAATAGTACTCTGGAATGGATCTAAAAATCTTAATTCCGAAGTCGACGAGTTTGGCGATACAGAGTATTCGTTGCCTTCCGGCGGCGACGCTATTTATGCAATGAATAGAAGAAATACCGTCTTTACCTCTTCGGCAGCCGATGGGTCGGTTACGGTATTCTTCAGTAATGCCAACGGTACAGGCAGCGGTTGGAAAGCGACGGTAAAACTCATAACACCGACCATAACTCCGCAAATACCTACAGGCGACGTACTTATGTCGACTACGCCTGCGATATATCTTATTGGCTCTACGCCCGTCAATTTCTACGACGACGGTGGAGCATCGGGCAATATTTCTCAAAATTTCGAGGGACGTGTTACGTTCGCGCCTACTAATGCAGGCAAGAAGATAAAAGTTACTTTCTCTTCGCTACAGCTATTCAATAATACCTCTAATCCAGGACGAAACGACATACTGAAAATATATAACGGTAAAAACATCGCCAACGATAGTCTTATCGCTACATTGCTGAAAAATCCTACACCTCTCACTCTGAAATCTTCTGCAGCAGATGGAGCTCTGACCGTATATCTAAAAAGTACTACCGGACTTCCGAAACCTGGATTCGCAGCCGTAGTCGAAGAGTACACGCCACAGAATATGACTTTCGACAAAGTTACGTTGAAGCAGACACCTGCCGAAGTAGTAGCAGGCGACAAAGAACAGTCCGTATTATCTATTAATATCGCTACTTCCGACAACGACAATCCGCTATCAGTATCGAAACTCAATTTCAATACAAACGGTACATTTGCCAACATCGAAAAGGCCTATCTCTACTATCTTGGCAACGATACCACAGGTGTGGCTCATAAGGTAGGCGAGGTAAACGTCGCTGCCGACAACTTCGATATAACACTCGCTACTCCGCAGACGTTACTGGAAGGCAACAACTATTTTCTATTAAAATACGATATTAAAACAGATGCCGCACAAGGAGCCTCCATCGACGCCGGTTGTACGTCGGTAGTAGTAGGCGGCACCACACATACTACCACAGCACCGCACCCAACGGGAAGCTTCACCGTAAACAACACGTACGTATCCGCTGTCGGTACGTTCAGCAAGACCATATATGGCGATTGGCAGTTTATCAGCAAAAAAGCTATGTTCGGCAATCACTATGAGGCCGAAATGGGCGATCAAGTAATCACCTTCCTACCGGGTATACCCAATAGTAAGGTACAGATAGATTTCTCCGAATTTGCTGTTTATATAAGTACCAATAGTTATCCGGGGTCGGTAAAGGCGAAGTTTGAGATATACAGCGGTGTCGGCACAAGTGGTACTCCGCTATGGAAAGCCGACGTCGCAAATCAGTATACCGGACCAGGCAGTACCGTCCGCTCTAAGTCGGCCGACGGAGCTCTGACGATAGTATTCAATGCAAATACCTCTGCCCTTTATTATAATTTTACACGTAAAGGTTGGAAAGCTACCGTAAGCCTGCATCAGTCGGTACCGATGACTTTCTCTCGGGTCGATGTGGTGCAGAAAGATACTTCGTTCGTTACACCCGGCACTACGAAAGCCGAGATAATCGGTATCAACGTTGTTACCTCAGGCGAACTATTGCCTCTTACGTTAAATTCGGTCAATGTAGGTCTTAAAGGCTGCGAGTCGAAAGTAAAAAAAGTATCGTTATACCACAGCGACGGAAACAGTTTTGCTACCGATTCGTTGGTAGGTACGCTGCAAGCTCCGTTGTCGGCTAATGCCGTTATCGCCCTTGCACATCCATTTACTTTGAGTGCGGGCGACAACTATTTCTGGGTTACTTACGACATCGACAGCTCGGCTACATCGGGTAGCTTTATGGATGCTCTCGTTTCGGAAGTCAACGTAGGCGGCACTGCCCATACCGTTGCCAACGGCGACCCTGCCGGTCGGCGCGAGGTGAAAAACGTTTATCTCTTCCGAGGCGATGATGTGGTAAATGTCAATGGTAAGTTGATGTTCTACGACAATGGCGGTCCTAATGCCAACTATAACCCTACCGCCTCGGGAGCTGTTACATTCAAGCCGCGTACGGGCGAAGTAATCAAAATCGTATTTAATTATATTGCTACAAAGAATAAAGACCATTTTATCGTACGTAATGGCGGAGTAGCAGGCGAAGAGATAGCAGACTATTCGGGTACAACGCTGGTAGGAGATAATCTGCCTAAACCTATCGTATCGACTGCTACCGACGGTTCGCTTACGATAGAATTCAAAGACCCCAGTAGCACGTCCGGCAAAGGTTGGGAGATAGAGGTATATTCAATTGTGCCGCGTCCGTTGGCGATAAGCAATATCACGGCTACGGCTGTACAGGGTAGTAGCATATTGAAAGGAGCACAAGAACAGATGTTGAAGATAGACGTATCGGTCGAAGGCGAACGCGATACGCTCAATATATCTTCGTTCGACTTCTCGGCTGTCGGTAGCAACAATATCGGAGCCGATATATCGAAAGTAAGACTCTACACGACGGGGATTAACGACCGTTTCGTCGCACACGACGAGTATGCCCACAACGACACTGCCATACTTCGTATCAACGGCTCTACGGCTATCGTCAAAGAGGGTGTGTATAAGTTCTGGCTCGTGTACGACGCATCGCCGTCGGCAACGGTAGGCAACGCAGTAACTGCAAAACTCGACTCCGTAAAGACAGGTACGCAATGGATTACTCCAAGTACTACTGCTACCGCTTCGCGTAATATAGTAGGAGGATTCAGCGGTACATACACTGTCGGCGACGGTTCGTCAGACTATCCGACTATCAAAGCTGCTATCGATGCTATGAAAGGCGGTATCGACGGCAAAGTGGTATTTAAAATCGTAAACGGCATATACGACCAGACAGTTGTAATACCGCACATACCGGGAGCTTCGCCCGAAAACACTATTACCATAAAGTCGGAAAGCGGCAACCCGCAAGATGTAACGATACAATATGACAAATACGCTCTGCCTAAATTTCAAGGCAAAGACCTCGGCATATTCTCCATCAACGGTGCCGACTATATTACAATAGAAAATATTACAGTCAAGGCAGGTAAACTCGGTTATCCGGCAGCTATGATGATAAATAACATAAGCAATCACGTAACCGTACGCAACTGTCGTATAGAAGCTCCGCGTGCGACAGGTCCTCAGTCTGCCAACGACATAAGTCTTATCAGAATTGAGGCAAAAGACTCTCTTTATAGAAATTCCGACTATTTCACCTTAGAGAATAGTACGCTCGATGGCGGAGGTATAGGAGTATATGTTTATGGTACGTATTTCACACGACTACCTAAGCAAAAGGGAGCTCGTATAGTGGGCAATACCTTCGTCAACCAAAGTAGAATGTGTATCTATATTACCAAAGAAGACGGCGGTGTAGTAGAAAACAACACAATAGCAATGACAGGTATGCCGGCCTCTTATGAGATTAAAGGAATCGATGCCGTAATGATGGGTAATACCATTATACGAGGCAATAGACTCTCTGTCGATAGCTCTGTAGGAAAGAAGGCTTATCCTTTGTATCTGCGTCAAGCAGGTAAAGAGGAGATGGTACAGGGAAGAAACAAGGTTTACAACAACCAAATAATAATCGACAGTGTGGGTGGAACATACGCCTCATACGGCATACAGTGTGTCGATCCTCTGAAGAATGTTGATATAGTATACAACTCTATAAATATCAGACAAAGTAATAGCATATCACACGGTAATATTCATTTTGCAGGCAATAACAGCAATCTTACCGAAGGTGTACTGGTTGCCAACAATCTATTGCAAAACAGTGCTCCCAAAGGTGAGGTATATAATCTAAACAACACCGGCTATCTGGCAGGAATTACGTTCAAAAACAACGGCTACTATACTCCTTCTGATACTATTGCCGAAATCGGAAGTACCGAATATAACTTTGCCGGTTGGAATACCGTCAGCGGCGACCAAAACTCTATCGTAGAGCAGGCACAGTTTGTAGACCCGTCGTCGTCGCTCGACCTGAGCGATTTGGGCAGTCTGGCTGCCGCCTCGCCTATCGGATACGTTACTACCGATATAGACGGCAAAGCACGTAATGCGTCGACTCCGACGATAGGTGCCTACGAGTTTGTACTGCCTACACCCGAGTTTGCTGCCGGCTACCCGTATATTACCGATATAAAGGCTAATAGTGCTAAGGCAAAAATCAAGACTCTGGTAAACGGTAAGGTATTTTTCTTAGCAAAACTATCGTCGGAAGCAGCTCCGTCGGTAGCCCAAGTGATTGCCGCCGATAGTATCGACATAAATAAAAGTGTAGAAAAAGAGGTAACTATCGGAAATCTCAATAGCTCATCGGAATACAAAGCATACTTTGTAATTAAAACCACTTACGGCAGTCTTAGCGGGGTAATAGTAATAAGTGCGTTCTCTACTCCAAATGCTCCGACCGAAGTATCTACTTTCGAAAACGTAACGGTTGCCACAGGCGATTTCGTCGACGGTACGGCACTCTTCTCGGGCTTCGAGGTGAAACCCATTACCGACGGACAAGGTAGCAACAACCACAAAGCCGCCAAGCTCGTACGAGATAGCGTCTCGGTAACGATAAACAACAGCACAGAAGGGCTGACGCTCACAGGTTTCTATTTCAAATCGGATACCGCCGTAAGCCTCAATGCCTATAAAGGAACCGTAAAAGTAGGTTCGCGTACATTGTCGGCTACCGCAGGCAAATGGGTATTTATCGACCTCAAAGCATTCGGTAAGATTACGACTGTCGTACTGAAAGGTACGGGCAATATTATGATCGACGATTTCAGCGGAGCTCCGCAACCTCTGACCTCTACACTGCCCGCAGACACTATCGTAAACGAGAATATGTCTATTCTACTCGGTGCCGATATCAACGGAGGCGTAGTGCCATATACATATTCGTGGACCAACGCCCATAGAGATACTCTGAGCAGCACCGACAAACTCAATCTGACGGCACAAAAGACCGACGTCGTTACTCTTGTCGTTACAGACGCTTGGGGCAATACTCACAAAGCCAAGATTGTGGTTACCGTGCGTGGAACGGCTAAGGTCGCCACTTTCGACGACCTCTATCTGCCTGCCGAAAGCTACTGGTGGGGCGATACCGTACCTAACTATAAGAATACCTTCTATAGCGGTTCGTACTCATTCGCCAATTCGATGATACCATATTCTCAGACTTGGGGACTCTTCGGTTATTCGAATAAGACAAGCAAGTCGTTCGATCCGAACCAATTTATCACCGACCAGTTCAACTCCGTTGTAGGACACGGTGTAAACGGTTCGTCGAACTATGCCGTAGTATATCCGTCGCACGTGATGGGACACACTATGGTAGTACCGACGCACAAGCCTCAAGGCGATAGCATCAGAGGTTGTTATGTTACAAACAATGCTTGGGTAAAATATGTCTCCATACACGGTACGGGTACGGACAGCAAGGGTAAACAAGATAAATATACGCCATTCACTACCGGCGACTGGGTCAAACTGACGGCTAAGGCAGACAACGGCAAATCGGTAAGTTTCTATCTCGCCGACTATCGTTCGTCGAACCCTGCTGACCACTATCTGATAGAGTCGTGGCAGTGGCTCGACCTCCGCAGCTTGGGTGTAGTAAAAAATGTTACCTTTACTATGGACGGCACTCGCCACAACCAATATGGTACTACCATACCCACCTACTTCTGTATGGACGACTTCGGCGGCGACCGACCATTAACAACGTTTGCCGATACCGTATCTGCCGAAGTGGGCAAAACAAAGATGGTAAATCTGAATACCCTACTGCCCGCCGTCGACACGAAGGGAGCAAGTATCGAGTATGCTATCACCGACGAGGCAGACAATACCCTTGCAGATATCTCTGTGGTCGGCATAAGGCTCAAGATTACCGCTCATAAGGCAGGCAAGAGCAATATCGTACTGCGTCGTACCGTCAAAGGTGAGAGCGAATTTATCGTTCTGTGGTTGAAGTTCGAAAATACCACCACCGATACCGACTTAGCCGATACCGAAAGTATCATAATATCGCCTAATCCGGCTACCGATTCGTTCAGTGTCAACCGCAGCGGCACGCTCGAAATATTTACTCTTTCGGGCAAAAAGGTTTACTCCGATGTCGGTTATCGTTCGGGCGAGACGGTAAATATTACAGGTTATAGTCAAGGTACTTATATCGTGAAAATCGATGGTAAGGCGATGAAACTTATTGTCAGATAATCTCCCGCAAGGGATATCATAGAAAGGAGCGGAGTGCCGTCAGAGGGTACTTCGCTCCTTTGTTTTATGTCCTTTTAGGTTCAAGATTAGTTAAGTTTGTGTTTCCTCAAATCTTGTAGATAGTTATCCGTGTCATCGTAGATAACTAAGTATATTTTCGTAGATAGTTATCTATATCATCATAGATAACTAAGTATATTTTTGTAGATAGTTATCTATATCATCATAGATAACTAAGTATGTTTTTACGGATAGTTATCTATATAAATAAAGATGGGTATCTACATTTTCGCAGATACCCATCTTACTCTCTTTGAGACAAGCAATCACTTCTTTTTGTGAGCCTTCTCGGTCAATGCCGCAGCGTCTCTAAACTGTGCTTTTTCGATAGCTTCTTTAAGCTCCTTGCCCGGTTTGAAACGGATGTTGATTTTTTTTACATTGTCGGAACTGACGTCGTCTTCTTTTTCCGACCCTTTACTACTGATAGAAAGATAGAACGACCCCCAATCGCCAAGTTGTACGCTATTGCCATTTGTGAGTGCATTGATAAGCACTTTCTTCAACTGAGCTACAGCCATTTCGGCTTCTTTCGGGTTTAGTGTCGTCTCGTCGGCAATTTGTTTTGCCACCTCTTTCTCTTTCACCTGGTCTACTCGACGCAACACAGGATACCACAATTTCGTTTCGTCCTTCTTCAACGACGGATTTCGTCTTTGAATCTTATTATAAAATATAGCCATGATAAAATTTTTTTTGTGCCCCCAAGGGCGATTAGTAATATATTTAATAATAACTGCTACAAAAGTAGCAATTTTTTCTTACAAAACAAGAATATTGATTTTTTTCAAAGAAATATTTTCGTCCGATAGTATTGGTTGTTCGCCACGTACCCTGTATTTTTCGAGCGTCATATTTGGAAATAGTATTAATTTTGCTTGCCGTACAAAAATAATATATATGTCGCAACTAACTGTAATACTTGTAATCGTAGGCTATTTGGCCGTATTGATGTTGTTTTCGTATTTCACCTCACGCCACAGCCGTAGCAACAACGATTTTTTCGTAGCCTCACGCCGCTCGAAGTGGTACCTTGTGGCTTTCGGTATGATAGGTTCTTCGGTATCGGGTATATCGCTTGTGGCAGTACCAGCTATGGTGGCTACCGCCAAGTTTACATACCTGCAAATGTGTCTGGGCTTTGTAGTCGGTTACATAGTGGTAGCCACAGTGCTTCTCCCCATATTCTATCGCAACAACCTGACGTCGATATACGGCTATCTCAGAGAGCGTTTCGGCAGTAATACTCATCGTACGGGAGCTTGGTTTTTCATTGTATCGAAGATTGTTACCTCTGCCTCGAAACTATATGTAGCGGTACTTGTGCTACATACATTCTTGTTCGCGTCGTGGAATATCCCGATATGGCTTACCGTCGTTATATGTGTGTGTATGATTTGGTTGTATACTTTTCGTGGCGGTATCAAGACCATAGTATTTACCGATGCCCTACAGTCGCTTGTACTTATCGTTACCATAATATTGATGATAGCCAATATGATGCATTTGTCGGGCTGGTCGCTATCCGAGTCGGTCGGTAGGGTAGTGGGTAGTGGTCTGAGCCGAACGTTTGTCGTCGACGATTTTGTGAGCGATAGGAATTTCTTCAAACAGTTTTTCAGCGGGATATTTATAGTCGTCGCCATGACAGGGCTATCGCAAGATATGATGCAGACGACTCTCTCTTGCCGCAATCTGTCGGAAGCTCGCAAGAATATGTTGCTGTATGGCAGCTGTTTCGTACCGTTCAATCTACTTCTGCTCTTTCTCGGTGCTCTTATGATAATATTTTCGACGCAATCGGGCATAGTACTGCCCGAGAATCTAAACTCGTTGGTACCGATGTTTGCAGCCGACTATTTTCTGCCTGTTGTGGCTATAATGTTCGTAGTTGGTATTATAGCTGCTACATTCAACTCGGCAGATTCGGCTATGACCGGTATTGCTACTATCTTTTTCGTAGATATCCTCCGCCATACCGACAACGAAAACAGTTCGGTCAGACTCCGACAGATAGTATATTTAGCTACCTGTGTCGTTTTCGTATTGGTTATATTGATGTTCGATAGTATCAAAAACCGTAATCTTCTCGATACCATATATACCATAGTCGGTTACGCATACGGTCCGCTTCTGGGCTTATTTGCCTTTGGGCTTTTCACCCGATGGCAAATCAAAGACCGAATACTGCCTTTGGCAGCAATACTTTCGCCTCTTCTTACTTATGCAGTATCTGCCGGTACAATGTATTTGTTCGATTACAAATTTGGATATGAACTATTGTTGCTCAATAGCTTTTTTATGTTTGTAATGCTGCTTGTAATCCGACGTAAATAGATATTGTCTGTTAAGACATTTGCCCCCGACGGTTGTTTATTCCCACTCTATCGTTGCGGGTGGCTTGGAGGTAATATCGTATATGACACGATTGACGCCTTTGACTTCGTTTACTACCCTGCGGCTCACCGTCTCGAGTACGTCGTAAGGTATACGTGCCCACTCGGCAGTCATACCGTCTATCGAGGTAACCGCTCTGATGGCAATGGCGTAATCGTATGTTCGCTCGTCGCCCATCACGCCGACGCTCTGTATATTGGTAAGCACCGTGAAATATTGCCATATATCTTTGTCTAAGCCTGCTTTTACTATTTCGTGGCGAAGTATTGCATCGCTGTTGCGTACTATCTCGAGGCGTTCGTCGGTGATTGTGCCGATGATACGGATGGCAAGCCCCGGTCCGGGGAATGGTTGCCGCCACACTATATCATGAGGGATACCGAGGGCTTCTCCCAAGGCACGTACCTCGTCTTTGAATAGCTTGCGGAGCGGCTCTATCAGCTTAAACTTCATATCTTTGGGTAGCCCGCCTACGTTGTGATGTGTCTTAATAGTCTGTGCCGTATTGGTGCCGCTTTCGACGACATCGCTGTATAGCGTGCCTTGTGCCAAGAAGTCGAACTCTCCGAGTTTCTTCGACTCCTCGTCGAAACAATAGACAAACTCTCCGCCGATGATTTTACGTTTTTTTTCGGGGTCGGCTACTCCCTCAAGTTTACTGAGGAACCTCTGCTTGGCGTCGATTTTCACCACATTGATGCCAAACAAGTCGCCACAGGTCTGCATTACCTGCTCGCCTTCGTTCTTACGCAGCAATCCGTGATCGATAAACATACAGGTGAGTTGTCGTCCAATGGCTTTTTGTAGCAATACGGCAACAACAGTGGAGTCTACTCCACCGCTAAGACCGCAAAGCACCTTGCGGTCGCCCACCGTACGGCGTATCTCTTCGACCTGCATATCTATATAATTGCCCATCGTCCAGTTGTTTTGGGCACGACATATTTTGAACACAAAATTTTTGATTATATCATTGCCGTAAACCGAATGCCTTACCTCCGGATGGAACTGCACGCAGTATATACGTCTCTCTTCGTCGCATACCGAGGCTACTATGCCGTTGTCGCTCTTGGCAACGAGTCTGAATCTGACAGGCAGTTCGGTAACAGAGTCGCCGTGGCTCATAAATACGTCTTGGTGCTCGGGTAGCCGGTCGAACAGCATACAACGGTCTACGATATTTATTCCCATCTTACCGTACTCTTTGGTAGCCCCTCTGCCTATGGTACCACCGAAGTGCTTCGACGTGAGCTGCATACCGTAACAAATACCGAGGATTGGTATGCCGAGGTCGAATAGTTTTGGGTCGCACGTAAAGGCATCTTTTTCGTAAACGCTCTTCGGACCTCCCGAAAAGACTATCCCCCTGACGTCGTCCATCTTCGATATTTCGTCTGCCGTAATGGTATGGGGCAAAAGTTCGGAAAAGACACCCATCTCGCGTATCCTGCGAGCTATGAGCTGATTGTATTGACTGCCAAAGTCGAGAACAAGTATTTTGTCGTATTGCATTGTATATTAATTCTATATTGGTTTACTGTAAGTCGTCGCAAAGTTAGGTATAAATTCTGACTCCTGCAATTGTTAGTGAGATTTGGCTATTATAAAAATACTATGGTATAATGAAACAAAAAGATATGGAACATACATTCGGTATGCTCCATATCTCTGAGTTAGATAAATTTTTATAGTTATTATTTATTTGTGTTGTTCGTAGGCGACTGATTGTTATTGGGTCTGCCGATAGAGTCGCGCATAGCAGTATCTGCTTCTATGTTTTTCATCCGATAATAGTCCATTAGTCCCAGATTACCGTTGCGAAATGCTTCTGCCATAGCTAATGGTACTTGTGCCTCAGATTCAATTACCTTTGCCTTTGCTTCTTGTGCTTTTGCTTTCATCTCTTGTTCGAGAGCTATAGCCATAGCGCGTCGTTCTTCGGCGCGAGCTTGAGCTATATTTTTATCTGCTTCGGCCTGGTCCATTTGCAGATTGGCTCCGATATTTTTACCCACATCTACGTCTGCAATATCAATAGATAGTATCTCGAAAGCGGTGCCTGCATCGAGTCCTTTGCTTAGTACGAGTTTCGATATCGAGTCGGGGTTCTCGAGGACAAGTTTATGCGACGTAGCCGAACCTATCGACGAAACGATACCTTCGCCCACGCGGGCTAATATCGTCTCTTCGCCTGCTCCTCCGACAAGCTGACGTATATTGGCACGGACAGTTACGCGAGCCTTTGCCAGAAGTTGTATACCATCTTTTGCTACAGAGGTAACTATTGGCGTATCAATTACTTTGGGGTTTACCGACATTTGCACGGCATCCAATACGTTTCGTCCTGCAAGGTCGATAGCCGTAGCCATCTTGAACGACAGGTCTATATTTGCTTTAGAGGCAGATACAAGGGCATGTACCACCTTTTCGACGTGCCCACCGGCAAGATAGTGAGCTTCCAAATCGTCTCGTTTGATATCGAGCAGACCTGCTTTATGTGCCTCTATCATAGCGTTTACTATTACAGGGGCGGGTACTTTCCTGAGTCTCATCAGGAAAAGTTGCAATAAAGAAATGTTTACTCCTGCTGCTTTTGCGTTGACCCACAAAAGTATAGGAACAAAATAGAAAAAAATTATGAGCAATACCAAAGCAAGAATTGCTCCTCCCAACACTAATAATTCCATAATTATTTTATTTGTATTTGATTGATTATCTCAAAAAATATTTTTATTAAACTACTTGCTTTACCAATATCTCTTGTTTATCGGCAGATACTACCTCTATATCGGCATCGACATCTATGAAGCCGTTGATAGACTTTACTTCCACCATTTGTCCATTGATATCTGCATTACCCATAGGGGCTAAGCGCGACGAAGCCGTACCTCTATCGCCGACCTGTACGAATTGATTTTTTGCATCTAACTTAGAATCTATTTCGGTTTTAAGAGATACTTTGTCCATTACTCCGAGTTTTACGAAAAGATATATCGACGCAGTGAGCATCAAAGCGATTATTCCTATCGTATACCATCCTATATCGTTGCCAAACGATGCAAAAGATACCCACACCGATGCAACTAAAAAAAGCCCTCCGGCTACACCTGCTATGGTGGTGCCGGGTAAGAAAAATATTTCCAATACTATAAGGGCTATACCTAATATAGCAAATGTAATTATCAGGACAATAGGCATTACGGATGTGCTTTTATATCTGTAGAATCAAGATTTCTGCAAAGATAATATTTTTCTCAAATATGAATGTGAAAATAATTGCAGCAATACCTCGAATTTGTATTATATTGCCGGTCTATAGGCTTATGTGTGATTTAAAAAGGTAACCCGTATTTTGAGTTACCTTTTTAGTTTAAATGCTTTTGAATACATTTTTAATGATTTCTATCGCCTCATACATTTCCGATTCGTTGATTATTAGAGGCGGTGTGAATCTTATAATGTGTTCGTGTGTGGGTTTTGCGAGCAATCCTTTGTCGCGTAGCATGATACATATATCCCAAGCCTTGATATTATTTATCGGCTCGGTTACTACTGCATTGATGAGTCCTTTGCCTCGTACCTGTTTTATCATTTTGTGGTCGATGCGAGCCATTTCGCTTCTGAATATTTCGCCCATACGTTGGGCATTTTCGGCTAGTTTCTCGTCTTTTACCACATCGAGAGCCGCTATAGCTACTGCACAGGCAAGAGGATTGCCTCCGTATGTAGAGCCGTGTTCGCCGGGCTTTATTGTGAGCATTATCTCGTCGTCGGCAAGTACTGCCGATACGGGCGATATACCGCCCGATAAAGCTTTACCGAGCACCAAGATATCGGGGCGTACGCCTTCCCAATCGCATGCCAACATTTTTCCCGAACGTCCTATACCGCTCTGTATTTCGTCGGCAACGAACAGTACATTGTGTTTCTTGCATATATCGTAGCAGGCTTTAAGGTAGCCTTCGTCGGGTACAACCACACCTGCCTCTCCCTGAATGGGTTCGAGAAGGAAACCGACTATATTTGGGTCGCCTATGACTTTCTCGAGTGCCGAGGCATCGTTGTATGGTATTTTGATAAAACCCTCGGTAAAAGGAGCATAGCCACCGTAACTACTGGGATCGGTACTCATAGAAATGATAGTGATAGTACGTCCGTGGAAATTTTCCGAACACACTACTATCTTAGCTCTTCCTTCGGGTACGCCTTTGACATCGTATCCCCATCTGCGAGCAAGTTTGAGAGCTGTCTCTACGGCTTCGGCGCCCGTATTCATCGGCAATAGTTTATTGTAACCGAATAACTTGGTGGTCTTCTCCATAAATTCGCCTAAGAGATTGCTGTAAAAGGCTCGCGACGTAAGAGTAAGTACGTCGGCTTGACGTTTGAGAGCTTCTACTATTTTTGGATGGCAATGCCCTTGACTTAGAGCCGAATATCCCGATAAAAAGTCGAAGTAACGCTTCCCATCTACGTCCCAAAGATAGACTCCTTTGCCACGTTCCAATACTACCGGTAGCGGATGGTAGTTGTGGGCTCCATATTTATTTTCTCTATCTATAAAATCTTGTGTAGTCATATAATTTCTATGTTTTTAACGGTTTAGACGAGTTGCTTAGTTGCCTTTATTTTTGTTCTTTTCTACTTGCCTTTCGAGAGCCGAGATACATTCGTCGACTGCTTGTTCGAAAGAGTTCGCTATTTTCGATGCGAATAGCTTGACATTCGGAGCATTGATGGTGATTTCGGCCTCTTTGTTATCGACCGACTCGGGTTTTGTAACTTTCAAGTAGACAGTTGCCGATATGGCTTTGTCGAAAAACTTGTCGAGCTTCGACATTTTCTTGTTGATGTAATCTCTTAGTTTGTCTGTAGCATCGAACTTGATGCATTGAATTGTAACTTCCATAATTCACTATATGATTTTTAAATTAATAAAAAGGTTTACGAAATATTTTACGGCAAAGATATGAAAAAAAATCATATCTACAATAGACGGTGCTTTTTTGTTTTATTGCTGCCCGATAAAATGATTACTTTTGGGCATTGTTTGATTCTATTTTGTTGGGACAAGCAGAATTAAATAAAGGGACTTATCTTCTAAATGAAATCAACTCCTTTTTTCTAACTCAAAACTTTTATCGGCCAACAAATAATATTATGATTTACTGATTCAATGAATAGAGCGAAGTTGGCGGAGTACTCCACCTTTCTTACTCAGAGCTGATTTTCTCTCTTTTTTCGAGCCTTCTCTTCTGTAAAAAAACGCTCTTACTAAGTGTTGAATCGTTAAACTTAAACTGTTGAAGCGCTTAAAGATGACAGATAAAAGTAGAGGTGTAGCAGGTGTGATAGGAGAAAAAGCAGAGACACTCATATCGAGTGTCTCTGTAAGTATAAATAATTGAATATTAAAGTATTTGTTGTCTTTACTTTATTGCTCTTCGGCAATATCGAAGTCTTTCCATTGGTCTACTTTGCTATAAGCAGTTTTCGAGTTTTTCGGCACGGTCAATTTTACTTTTTCACCCTCGTGGTCTTCACCGATACGCTCAAATACAGACCTACCGAGTTTAGGCGGCTGCACGGCATCACATTTAATATTCGTTACGGCATACATAATGGCAAAAGCCTTTTCACCGACAAAAGCAACTTTTGCAGGTAAATGTATCGATGTAATTGCGATACAGTCGCTAAAAGCAAGTTTTCCGATTGTTGTCAACTTCGACGGGAAGTCAAGCGATGTCAGTTCGCTGCACGAATAGAAAGCTCCGTCTTCTATTTCGGTAACATTCGAATTGGTACCCCAAACAATAGTGGTAAGAGCTTCGCACTGATAGAAAGCATTTATGGGTATTTTGGTTATTTTACCGTTGAGCTCTATTCGAGCTAAATCGTCGTTATTGGCAAAGACGTTATCTCCGAGAGAAGCCACGCTTTCGGGTAATTTGACAGTGGTGAGTTTAGTCTGGCTGAAAGCGTGTTCGCCTATGTAAGTAACACTATTCGGTATCTCTATCGAGGTAATGCCCGTATCGTAAAAAGTAGCATCTTCTATTCGGGTAATGTTGTTCGGAATAGTTATCGACGTCAGTTTATTACAACCGTAGAAAGCCTCTTTATCTATTTTCTTTACTGAGTTGGGAATAGCAAACGATGTTGCAAATTTAGCCGCAGGATACTGCAAGAGTCTCGTCTTGTCTTTGCTGAAAAGCACTCCGTCGGCAGATACGAAATTGGGATTGGCTCCTTCCACCTCGATGGAGGTAATCTTTTCGCAGGTAGAGAATATACCGTAACCTATCTTACTAACCTTAGCGGGGATAGCGATAGAAGTTATCGGGCAACCTGCAAAAGCTCTGTCACCTATCTCTTTGAGGGCAGGCGATAAACTAATCTTTTGCAGGGCGTCGCAGAATTCGAAAGCCGATTCTTCGATTTTCTCCACATTGTCGAGAAGTTTTACTTCCTTGAGGACACTGCAGCTATAAAATGCTTTTTTGTCGATAGAGGTCAGTCCCTTTGCGAAAACGACACTCTCCAGAGAGGTACATCCCGAAAACGCACTTACACCGATAGATTTCAGGCTATCGTTGAATGTAACGGACTTCAGTGAATAACATTTGTAGAATACCCTTTCGGCAATTTCAGTTACCGAAGCGGGTATTGTGATATGTCCGTCGGCAGGTATTTTGTCGCAGTCCCAGCTTACAAGCACCCCGTTTTCTATTACTACACCGTCGGGGATATCATTGGGATTAGTAGACTTCGGAGTAACGGTAACTTTTATTTCCTGTGCTTTCTGCGAGTTACTTTTTGCATCAAACACTTTGATAACTGCTTCGCCCACTTTATCTTTTGCGGATATTACAACAGTTTTACCCTCTACCTTTGCATCGGCAATATTTGCATCACCCGATGCCGCACTATAGGTGCCGTCGCCGATAATATCCACCTTAGCTGTCTTGTTGACTTCTATTTGTACGGCATTTTTAGATAATTTAAAACCATTGTCGACGACAGGTGTTTGTTTCTTACAGCCTGTGGCAACAAGAGCCACAGCGAATGTGCATACCATAAGTATGCGATAGATTTGTTTGTTCATTTTTTGATTGATTATTTTTTATTTAATTTGTAACTAATAATAATATTCTGATTCTCGGAAATTCCGAAGAGTGCATCAGTAGCACTCTTACGATTAAAATCGGTATCTTTTTTCTTAATTGAATTATATATATGATTAAATTTTTTTCTGTGAAACGAGGTTAATTTTATTCGGGGACGTATATTATCTCGCCGTTCTCCAGCTCGTATGCTACACCGACTTTACGTCCTTTTTTGCCTGTACTTTCCTGATTTTCGGAAGGCTTGTATCGGTTTATTGTCTGCCCCTCTTTGGTGATTATCTCCATATTGTCTTTGCCCGGGTTTTTTACGATAGTGTAGTCTTCTTTCGAGAAAATTTCTGTCATATTGAATTTGACCACCATCGCCACCATAAGAGCCACGGCGAAGACCATTGCCACATCGAATAGATTCGTCAGCATAGAGACGGGGTCGTGGTCGTCGGCAGAGTTTTTTATCAATCGGTTCGTTCGTCTCATAGCTATTTGTCGGTAGTGTTTGAGGTGTTTTGTTCTTTGAGGTCGGCTATAAACTCGAGGTCGGCGAGGTCAGCAACGAACCATCGTTGCTTTATCTGCAAGAGCACATAACCGATAGCCCCTACAAACAGCCCTACGACAGTGGTAGCGAAGGCTATCTGCATATTGTACGCCATAGAGGCGACATCGCCCGTAGCCAGCCCTGCCAGAGCAGGTCCCATAGGTATGAGCGTCCCCATCAGTCCGAGTATAGGACCGAATTTGGTGAGCAACTTGTATTTGCCGAGTTCGGCATCGGCTCTTACCTCGTAGTCTGCAAGCAGACGGTTGGAGTACGCCTTGTTCGGTGCCTCTACTATATTGCGTAGGAAGTCCGTGAAATTACTTTGAGGGAGCTTGCCTGCCTCCACTGTGAGTTTTTCCATATCGTTGGCTCGGAGCGAGTCCAATGTTTTTTTGAGCAGTTTGGTCTGTTTGGAGTGAGTGAGATATTGATTGAAAAAAATACCCAACAACAGAATACTATTGACAAAAAAGTATAACAAGCCTACTATGACGGGCACCAGCAGCCCGTTCGAAATCCAGAACAGTACGTTCGAAACGTATTTCATACAAAAATATTATTTTTTTTTCTTTTTATTATTTTTCGAATATTACTAAAAATATAACCTGCCAACATAATGATAATCAACAGACCCAAAGTTGTAACACACTCTATCCAATCGACAGGCGTACCGCTGCCGTAGACCGTAGCCGAAGGGTGAAACACCGTACCGCACACCGTAAGCATAAACAACAACAGAGTAAGTATGAGGATTATCTCTATGGGCAACTCTTTCTCTGCAAACAGCCGCCGCATAAACAACGAAGCGACAACGAACAGCAGAACGACGAACAACGCCCAGCCTGACGTTATGAGCATAAAGTCGGTAGCTACGATAGAAAAGAACAGGTTGACGTGAATGTAAAATACGGCAGGGAAAACCAACAGAGACGGCATATAACGCAAAACCGACATATACCGTTTGACCTTGCTGCTATCGCTACCGCCAAGACGAGCCACACAGAAGTATACCGACAGGATACTATCTATCATCACTACGAACGATATATCGAGCAACGAGTCTTGTGTGGAGAGCAATTGCTGCACTTGCAGTTTGTTGAGCTCTATGGCATAGCCGTGCGAGACGAAGACAAAAACACCAAGCAGCAGACAAAAACCGAGCCTATACCAACGATTGGGCAAAAGAGCCGTCATAAAAAGGCTTTTTACCAACGCCAACAGGGAGAGTATCAGCAATATATTTTCCATTAAAATGAAAATGGTAGCTATAGTTCTTGACGAAAAACTCTTGTATAGAGCTATCTCACTCTATACAAGAGTTCAATACTTAAAAACTAAAACAAATGATGTCGTTTTTGAATTTATTTTCCGACGAATGGGTATTCGTATTCGAATTTGGGATAATACTTTTGGTTTTCGTCGTTTCTATAGTCTAAAAATTTGATTTTTGCAAAAGTTTTACCGTCGGCACATCTTACCACAAACACATTAGTTTCGTTTAGAGTCGTTTTCGGTGGCATCTGCGATATATTCACATCAATCCATTTGTTAAGTTCCTTATTGGTAGCTGTTTTGACTATTTTCATCTGAGGCATAATCGTATCTAATCGGTCTATCACAAAACTATTTTCATCAGGTATTTTTGTGAGTTCGTCCAAACTTTTAGCGTCAGTCATAAACGCTCCTCCTTTGCCGTTGTTGTCGCTATTGCTTTTACCACTATTGGTACGTGAATAAAATCTGCAGAAAGCTATATCCCAGTCGTTTCCGCTTGGAATATCGGTAGTGCCGTTTTTATTTACGGCTATAATATTTCCATTAAGAAAAGAGAAGTATACCCATTTGTCAGATGCCGACGCATTTATAACAGCCGTATCTCTTACAGTTACAAGATTTTCTTGTACGGTAACTTTTATGTTTTTTGTATACTTGGTGTTTTGAGCGTCTTTGACGGTAACGACTACTTCGCCCGTTTTGTCGAGAGCCGTAATGAAAATATTGGTATTGTTCACTTTAACATCTACAATACCTTCGCTGCTTGGAGTTGTCTGGTAGGTACTATTACCTATGATTTTCACACGAATAGTCTGTCGTAGACCTATTTTAACCTCTCCTTTCGATAGAGAAAAAATTTCTTTGACAGGGTCTTTTTCTTTACAAGACGTTGCCAATCCGAGTGTCAGGCACACAAAAAGTGCTGCCGTAAAATAAGATTTTAACTTCATAATTTTGACTTTTTATTTTGTTTATAAATTTATAAAATGTTTTTACCTTTTTCTGTTTCTGATAATTACAAATACTCCCAATAGTACGACAAGGGCTATCGCCACCACGAGCAGGATAGCTCCACTATTGGTCTTGGACTCGTCGATAGCAGGGTTGTCGGCATTATCTTTTTGCAAAACGACATTCTTGGCGTCCTTATCTGCCACGGCGACCTCTCTGGCTTGTGCTATGCTCTGTTTATAGTCTTTTGCAGTAGCAGGGTCGGTGTGTGAGGCAATAAAATCTTTGAGCTTGGCGTTGTCGCAGACGAAGCCCGAGCACGAAGGCGAAAACTGTTTTACAGACCGAGTATGTTCGGCGACGATGTCGCGTATCTGCTCGTCTGTTGCCTTCCAATATCCTTTGCGGACGGTCTCAAGCATAACGGCAGTGATTTCCTGCATAGTAGCAGGGTTTTGCTTTTCGAAAAATTCTTTGACGCCGAGGTCGAATTTGTCTTTTACGTATACGTTGTAAATCTCGTCCCACAGTTCGTTGTCGATAGCCGCAGGCTTCATCACGTTCCAAGCGTACGTATTGCGTACTGTCTCGGCAAAGACGGCAGCCGAAGAGGCTTCGCCTTTCATCTTCTCTTTGATATAAGTGGGGTTGAGTATAGTCGTACGAGCCTCTACGCCGATAGCCTCTTTGACCTCCTGCATCCTTACATTGCTACGGTTGCGGTAGTCGCTCAGGTAGGCGTCGGGGTCTTTGCCCGTAACGTTGCGTGCCGCCAAGTTGATACCTCCCATAAACTCATAGACGTGGTCGAGGCTTAGAGCTCCCCAAGTATTGCTCTGGCGAGGCTGTATCACTACATCGGTGCGTGTAAGAGCCGCACGGAAAGCAAATTTTCGGAATTGCTCCCAATTCTTCTCGCTACCGTAGAAAGCCCCCATATTATTGATGTAAGTATCGGCTATCTCCGACTCTTTCTCCCAGCGGTCGCCACTCTCTACCATACCCTGTATGCCTGTGCCGTAGTTGCCGTTAAGTCCGCCGAAGACGCGGTACGTGGCAATCTCTTTGGCTTCTTTTGGCGACAGTCCGTTGTCGAGCAGCGTACGTTGTGCTTCGGCTACTCCCTTTGCTACAAGGTTGTCGTACTCGTCGTTTTTGGCTTCGGCAGCCATCTCTACTGCCCTATTGACGAGAAATAGACGTGAGGCAGCCAAGTCTCGCAGCTGTCCCGAGGTCTGCACCACGACGTCGATACGCGGGCGACCAAGCTCTGCCGAGGGGATAAGCCGTATATCCGACACTCTACCAAAGGCATCGCGTATAGGCTCTACACCGAGCATATACAATATCTGTGCTATGGTAGCACCTTCGGTCTCGATAAATTCGCCAGACCACAGAGTGTAAGCTACCTTGCGGGGATATTCGCCGTTGTGTCGCTCACGGTAGAGGCGTATAGTATTGTTTGCCAACTTCATACCCTTATCCCAAGCAGCCTCCGAAGGTGTTGCCTCGGCGTTGATAGAGTAGAGGTTGCGTCCGGTAGGCAACGAGTTGGGATTGGCTATCGGGTCTCCACCGGGCGACGGCGACGTATAACCACCCGCCAAAGCATTGATATTGCTTCGCATTTCGGCTTCGGGGCTTTCGGTAAGATATTGTCTGTATTTGCCTACGTTTTTCACAGTACGCTCTATCTCGAGTATAGCCTCGAAGAGCTGTTTGTCTTGCTTGGAGTAGTTTTTGGGTTCGGGCATAGAGCCTCCTGCCGCCATCATATTAGACGGCATACCGGCACCCTTAGTGTTTGCCGCTTTTTTGCCCATATCGGCAGGGTGCTGAGGCTTAGCAGCCGAAGCGGATTTTCCCGACTTAGGCATATCTTTGGGCATATTCACAGGGTGGCTTGCCGACTGTGGCATAGAGCCTCCCATCGATTTCGGTTGTTGCTTCGGCATATTTTGTGGGTGCTGCCCTTTGGGCATATCCTTCGACATAGCGTGAGGCATATTACCTTGCTTGCGTCCGTCGGTCATTCCTTTTGTCATCATACCCTTCGACATAGCATTGCCTTTTTTCGACCCGCTCATACCCATCATAGCTGCCATCATACTGCGGGGACGGTTGCTGGCGTCGGCATATTCACGTGCAAGCCTGAGCTCGTCGGCAGTTATCTTTGCCGTACGACAGATAAACTCGTCTGTCGCCAACGAAGGCTGCTTGAGTAGCTTACCGACTACCTCGCGTGCGGGATTCAGATATTGTTTTGTAAACAAAGCCTTATCTTCGGCAGCATCTATCGAGGTGCGTTTCTTTATCTTGTCGAGCGACCAGAGGCTGTAAGCTATCGGGTCGGTAGCCATAGCGAATACCGACGACGTGATACGGGCAGGCTCGTAAGGTACGCCCATTGTATATAACTGTCCCGTTATCTTTTCGGTGGCTATCTCTTCGGCAAAGTTTTCGATACGTCGTATCTCCTGTTCGGTATACGGCTTGGAGAGAACGCTGTCGAGTTCGAGGTCGCGGTGAATACCGAATTTGACGGCATATCGCTTGACGGCAAGCGACGCTTTTTGCAGTTCGGCAGGCACGGATGTGTCCGATGGCTTGGGAGACGTTTTATTTTTGCTTTGCTTAGCGGTATAATCTTCCAAATCGTTGTTGTAGATCTTCAGAGCCTCGGTAAGTTCGCGATACAGTCCACGTACATTGCTTTCGAGGAACGGCGGCGTAAGATACGAGGTAAGAGCAGCATACGAACGTCTTTTGGCGATGATGCCTTCGCCGACATTACCGATAGTATATATATATACGTGTGGAACGGGACCTACCAATCTGTCAGGCCAGTCGTTGCTCGAAAGAGCGACCTGTTTGTGAGGAGTAAACTCGAGGCTGCCGTGCGTACCGAAGTGCATAAGCACATCGGCCCCGAAGCCATAACGTGTCCACAGATACGAGGCAATATATGGATGAGGCGGGGCTGCATCGGTACCGTGTAGTATCTTGAAAGCGTTGGTACCCGACCCTGCGGCGTTCTGCGGGAGTACTACGACATTACCGAACTGTACGCGAGCAATACCGAGCTTACCGTCGGCGGTAGCCATATATTGCCCGGGGAACTCGCCATTAGCGTCTACTACCTCTTTGTACTTATCGGGGCGAAGGCTCTTGGCTACCCACGCCTCGTAATCTTGTTTGCTGATAAGCAGAGGGTTGCCTTTTTTCATAAACTCGGCTATTGCCCCCTCGGCATAAACACCGAGAACGGCACCCTGCTCCATTATCATTTTTTCGAATTCCTTATGATTAGCAGGCAGATTGTCTACCTTATATCCTTCGGCTTTGAGGCGTTTGAGCAAGTTATACAGAGATGGAGCCACCTCCATTCCTCCTGCACTCATCACGGCACCGTGTCCTGCTCCTTTGTAGTAATAGATAGCTACGCGTTTTTCACTGTTCGGCTTAGTTTTCAGTGCTAGGTAGTTCTTTACCGTTTCGACAAAGGTCTCTAGCCTCTCGGGGACGGCAAACGAGTGCTGATAGCCTTCTTTGTCTTTGTACTGTGCAAACAGTGCAAAAGAGCGTATACCGCCGTCTATCTCGGGCATAGCCACACTCTGCGAGAGGAATCCGCCCCATATACCCATAGGGTCACTCTCCCACTCGTCTACAAGGCGTGTTACGGTAAGAGGCGTGATGAGGAGTATATTGCGTGCCTCGAGCCATTGTACCATATCGTCGCCCATACGCCCGTGAGGCAGGTTGATGACCATATCGGGATTTATATCGGTGATATACTCTTGCAACTTCTTGTATGCCGCTATCGGATAGACATTCATACCTGCTTTCTCGAGAGCCAATATCAAATCACGAGGGTCTACTATCTCTCCCGTAACTACTACTCTGGGGGCACCTTCGTGCCAGAGGTTTTCTTTCTTGAGCCAAGCTTCGTAGTCGGCTACCGAATTAAACTCAGGGTCATCGGCAGAGTCGTCGTTGCCGAGATAGGGGTGATAAATGATGTCGAAAGCCTGTTCGACAGGAGGTTCAGGATCGTAGACAGATACCTTTTTGCCATCGATGTACTTACGCACATAGTTTAGCAGACTGCGGTAATTCTTTTTGCTGCCTCCGCCGATATATTTCTTTATTACGGATACTGTTGCCGAGTCGAGGTTACAAATATTATTATCGGGATTCGTAGCCATAGAGGTGTATATAGGTATTCCCTTCTCGGCAATTTTCCGGAGTTGAGTCCGCTGTTCTTCGACTATACGCAATCCCATTCCGTTGACAAATACCATATCGTAACCCGAGAGTTTACTTAGTTCTTCGACAGATACCTCTTTAACCTTAATCCACGAATTGTTGTTTAATTTGTGATATTCGCCCAGTGCTGCAACCTGATAATTGACGAAGGCTATTTTTGTGGGCGACACCCATTTACAATACCCGAAGATGGCTGCCGCAAGCACAATGGCAACGATAATTATCGATATATATAATTTCTTCCTCATATAAATTATTTTATTTTTTCTTTTTTTAAATTCCTACCAATTCTGCAATATTAATAGATAGATTTGCAATCAGTTCCATACCTCGCGACAAGACAGAATATGGGTCATTCGATACGTTTTTGCTTATGTTGTTGAATAGATTGTCTACCCCAACATTGAGGCTGATACCTCGCGGGAAGAAACAACCTATATTGAGTTTCCATATCATCTGCGACTCGAAATAACTCATCATTAATGATTTTTTACCTTCAATCAATACATTCGACCAATACGAGATACCACTCAGCCATCGGCCATTGAGTCCACTCGTAATAGTAAATTTGCCGAACTTACGTTTGTAGTTTGCTCCCAGAACAACCGTATGCGGACGAATCATCGAGTAGCGGCGTCCGTCTATCGTAGCATCGTCGTTTACATACGAATAGGCTCCGCGTAAGGTTATATTAAACGGGAGGCGAACCTGCATATTCACGTCGGCACCGAACACCTTCGATATGCCGTCTGCATTTTTGTAGGTCTGGTCGGGGTATTGACCCGGTCCCTTGGATATGCTCGTATTGACTATCAGGTTTCTGTATTGTGTGTAATATCCCGATACGGAGGTATTGAGCGAACCGACCGTGTACTCGGCAGATACAGAGAGCTGGTTACTTGTCTCGGGTTTCAGGTTGGGGTTGCCGAGCAACATAAACATATCCTGATGATTCCATTCAGTATAGAGCTCTTTGAGCGACGGCGAACGGAACCCGCCGGCATATCCTCCGCGAAAAGCCAAATTGCCGAGCTTGTACATAGCCGACAGTTTTGGACTCAAGTGCATTCCGTAACGAGAGTGTATATCCATACGCAATCCGCCAATGATACTCAAACGGTCTGTTATCTGGTAATCGTCCTGTACGAAAAGTACATAGTTTTGCACATTGTGCGAAGTTGTGTCTTTGAAATGATGATGAAGAAGACTCTCTGAGTACGCCTCTGCTCCGATATTAAGATAATGACAGTCGAGGAAAAAAAGTTTGTAATTCAACTTGATATTATTCTGAATATTATCATAATTTCTTCGGATACGTTTTGTTATCGGGTAATAGTCTTCTTTATAAAAACGGTCGTGATTGACGGAGGCTTCCAATATATTATTGTCGTCGAAGATATACCTGACTTTACCATTGAAGGCAACGCCCCAGAAGCGGTCGGTATGTCTCTCTTTTTGACCGATGTTGAGGAAATCTCTTATCCTGTTGAAGTATCCGTTTACTTTTAGTTCCGTACTAAGACGCTGTGTAAAGTCATATCCTATCTTTTGTTCGATAGACATATTCTCGTAACCTCTGACTGCTATCGAGTCTTTTACCTTTATAATAGAATCACGTCCGTCGGGTAACTTAAAAGTCAATGTGGACTCTTCCCTATCGGGCATTACATAAGGTTTATGATTACTGTACACAGCCGAGGTAAGAGCGGAGAATTTCCTCAGACGCGTACCGAGCGATAGGGAGTATTTTTGATCCCAAAACCGAGATAAACGAGCTGACACATTGCCGACGAACGGACGATTAGCCTTTTTGGTAATGATATTGACGACACCGCTCAGGGCGTTAGACCCATAGAGTGTAGACATTGCTCCCTTCACTATCTCTATGCGTTCGATATTGTCTATCCCTATCCGATTGAAGTCTATGGTCTCCGAAGCACCTTCGCCCGCAATACGCTCTCCATCGATAAGGAACAGCAGATAACGCCCGTACATTCCCTGAAAAGATATCGTAGGCAGACCCGAGCCGTGTGCCCGCCCGAACTGCAAACCGGGCAACTCGTACTCGAGCAGATTTTTGAAGTCCTGCGGGTCTATTCTCTTTATCTGTTCGGCTGTGATGACACGTGTTATCACGGGCACGTCTTTGAGCATCTTCTCCGACTGTGTACCGGTAACCACCACTTCCGACAGGTCGTTTTCGGACATATCGAGCGTAATATCGAGATTGAGGTTTTCGGTTACGTCTATTTCGAGCGTCTTGGTCTTGTAGTTCTGATGCGATACCCGCAGACGGTAGCTACCGCTGTTGAGTTTCAGATTAAATGTTCCTCCCACACCGGTCGATATAGTAACATTGGTACCAACCACAGCTACCTGTGCATAAGCTATAGGTTCTCCGACAGTATCTTTTACTACACCATATACGGTATGTCTGTGTGTTTGTGTATTTGCATAAATACCAATACTACACACAGTTAATATTAAAACTGTGATATATTTCATACAAACTATATTTAACTCTCCAAATTCCCGCGAAATTCGGAAGTTTTACATTTGTTGGCAATACTCACATTTATATATTTTAGTACTATTTTTTATGCAATATAGGTATTTTCTATTAGAATGAAGTAGAGTAGTGGTATAAAAAATACCGTACGATAGTTTATTCTTATCGACGGTTATAATCATTTTTTTATCTTATTGATAATCAGTGTTTCGTGTGAGAAAAATTTTTGAGACGTTCTTCCCAGAGTAGCCAAATAATGAATATAAGGCAGTAATAGAGGTATTTAAGTACATAATGGTGCATAAAAGGGAATATCTCGCGATGGTCTTTTATGATTAGTGCCAGTGTGGTGGTGCGTAATATGTTGATTAAAAAACATATAAGTAATCCTGTCGGGATAAACCACAATTTGTTTTTCCATCTCCCGTCGGCAAATATCATTATTATCAGGAAGATAAACATCTGTTTGATTCCGCTGCAACTCCATACTATCATTATTCCTTTGCTATCGGGGAAACTTATGATATTCTCTCTAAGTATAGCCGAACTATCGAAAATAGAGGTAAAAAAATATGTCATCTTGGCTATTATCGTAGAAATGAATGCGAAAGCCTCAGACCAATCGTATCGTTTGAGAAAAAATATAGTAGCACTCTGCTCGTCGCCTGAGATACAGAGTTTCCACACTATATCAGCTGCAAACATAGATATGAAGAATAGCAGCACCCCTTTATATGTTCGAAAAAAATCGATTATCGGTTGTTTCATAGCGTTTTATATTTCTACTCTGGCAAAAGGCGGTTCGTCGATAGCACAGAAATCGTGGCGTAAGTACTTGAAATACCCCACTATAGCAACCATTGCAGCGTTGTCGGTAGTGAATGCCGGTTTAGGTATAAATACCTGCCATCCAAGCTTTTCGCCTTCGGATATGAGTTCGTCGCGGAGTCCCGAATTGGCAGAGACACCGCCCGCAATAGCTATATTGGTAATATTCAGTTTTTTAGAGGCTGATATTAGCTTTTTCAGCAAGATATCTATGATAGTTTTTTGCAGCGAAGCACACAAATCGGCTTTATTTTGCTCAATAAAATCGGGATTAGCCTTAACTTGGTCTCTTACAGTGTATAAAAATGATGTTTTCAGTCCGCTAAACGAGTAATCGAATTCGGCTATATTGGGCATAGCAAAGTGAAATGCTTCGTGATTGCCCGTTTTGGCTAACTTATCTATATGAGGTCCACCAGGATACGGCAAGCCCATAATCTTGGCACACTTATCGAAAGCCTCGCCTGCAGCATCGTCTATCGTCTGTCCTATTATCTGCATATCGAAATAGTTGCGTACGAGCACTATTTGCGAATTACCGCCCGAAACCAAAAGGCATAAGAAAGGGAAAGTAGGGAAAGTCTGTACAACTCCCTGTTCTGCAATGAAATGAGAAAGTACGTGTGCTTGTAAATGGTTGACATCGATACATGGAATGTTGAGTGCAGTAGCGAAACTCTTTGCAAATGAAGTACCTACCAGAAGCGAACCAAGCAATCCGGGACCACGCGTAAAGGCAACGGCATCTATATCTGTCTTTTCTATGCCCGCTCTACGTATTGCGGTGTCTACTACGGGTATAATGTTTTGTTGGTGTGCTCGAGAAGCGAGCTCAGGTACTACGCCGCCGTAGTCTTGGTGAATGGCTTGAGAGGCTATGACGTTGGAAAGCAGTGTGTTATTTATGATTACGGCTGCCGACGTATCGTCGCACGACGACTCGATTCCAAGAGTGATTATTTTGTCTTTATCTTTTGTAATCATCACATTATCAGTTGAGTGATATAGTTTTAGCTTCGATAGGTTCTTGCCAAAAAATAGAGGCATATTCCGAGAATTTCTGCTCCGACTCGGTAGTAAAGAATTCTACATTACCGCCTTGCGAACAATGCTCCGAAAGCTCACGGTGGCGAGTAAGATAGTCTTCTAAGCTGTAAGCCACTATTTTACCTTGTGTAACTACTTTTATATGCTGAGGTACAAATCTTTCGATACTCTTTGCAACTAACGGATAATGAGTGCAGCCAAGTATCAGTGTATCAATGTTTTTGTTTTTAGCTAAAATACTATCTATATCTTTTTTAATAAAATAGTCAGCTCCCGACGTAAGATGCTCATTGTTCTCTATCAGGGGCACCCACATGGGGCACGCCTGCGAGACAACCTCCACGCTGGGGAAAAGTTTTTTTATCTCGATATCGTAAGAGTGTGATTGTATTGTACCTACAGTTCCCAAAATACCGACAGTGCCGGTTTGTGTGAGGCTGCCGACACTCTCGGCAGTAGGACGAATGACGCCCAATACACGTCTGTCGGGAGCAATGTACGGCAAATCGTTCTGCTGTATGGTACGTAGAGCTTTTGCCGACGCCGTATTGCAGGCTATTATTATCAGACAACAATCCATATCGAAAAGACGCTTGACGCATTGCAGAGTATAGTCGTATACTACTTCGTAACTGCGTGTACCATAGGGTGTTCGGGCGTTGTCTCCCAAATATATGTAATTATACTGAGGCAATACTTTTCTTATCTCTTTGAGTATGGTAAGCCCTCCATATCCGGAGTCGAAAACACCTACTTTCATCTTTTTGATATAATTATCTGTCATACAGCCACATCTCCTGCTATATGAGGATGTGGATTGTAATTTATCAGCTCGAAGTCGTCGTATTTAAAGTCGAAAATAGACTTCACATCGGGATTTATTTTCATTTGTGGCAATGGGCGAATTTCACGTTTGAGTTGTTCTTTGACTTGTTCGAGATGATTTACGTATATGTGCGTATCACCCAGTGTATGAATGAGTTCGCCTGCTTCGAGGTTTGTAACCTGCGCCATCATTTGCAGTAAAAGGGCATAACTCGCTATGTTGAACGGAACTCCCAAAAACACGTCTGCACTGCGTTGATACATCTGTAAGCTCAAGCGTCTGTTTGCTACGTAAAACTGAAAAAAAGCATGGCAGGGAGGCAGGTTCATGTTTTTTAAATCGCCTACATTCCAAGCATTTACGATGATACGCCGATTGTCGGGATCTTCCTTGATGGTGCGTTCGGCTTCGGCGATTTGGTCTATAGCTTCTCCATCGTATCCTTGCCACTTACGCCACTGATAACCATATATATGCCCCAAATCACCGTTGGCATCTGCCCATTCGTTCCATATACGTACTCCATTGTCTTGCAGGTACTTCACGTTTGTATCACCTTTTAGAAACCAAAGTAGCTCGTGAATTATGGATTTCAAATGCAGTTTCTTAGTGGTTATCAATGGGAATCCGTCTTTGAGATCGAACCTCATCTGGTGTCCGAAAATCCCTATCGTGTCTGTTCCCGTGCGATTGTGCTTGCATACTCCTTCACTGAGAATTTTATTTAGTAGGTCGTGGTATTGTTTCATTTGTCTGAGTCGATTTACAGTGTGTTAGAAGAGGTTGTATGTGGTGCGTAGTACTCTGAACTCCGTTCGCCTATTTATCTGATTGCATATTGCCTGGTAATCGGCAGGTAATGAGGCTATAAAGTTGGGAGTAAGAACATCGCCTTCTTTAAGGAATCCATATCGTTTCGCTAAAAAAGCGTCTACTACCACAGGTTGACTCTCTCCGTAGCCTTTCGGCACAAGTCTGTCTTTTGCAATACCTTTACCGATAAGATATTCGACTGCCGTATTTGCACGTTTTTGCGACAACTCCATATTGCTTTCTGCCGTACCTACGCTATCGGTATGAGCCGAGAGTTCTATAGTAATATTCGGATTATCATTGAGTAATTTCACAAGATTATCAAGCTCTTTCTGCGATTCGGGAGTGAGATTCCATTGACCGAACTCATAAAAGATGTTTTCCATTTTTACCGGTTTCGATATGGAAGGCAGTTTAAAATCGTTTTTGAACACTTTGCTATCTTTCTCTTTTACAGTAGATAAGCTTTTAGATGAATTTAAATGACCTCTATTCGATGCCATCATCACGTAGTTCACATTAGGTTTTAATTTTATACGATATGTTCCATTACGTTTTACTCTCTGTTTTACAATAGAACCATCATTTCCAATGAGTTTCACGATAGCATCCAGAGGCAGACCATTTTCGTCGGATACTGTGCCTTCTACGGCATAAGTGAGTTCGGGCAGTTCGAACCAGTATATATTGTCGAGGTTTTTGGTGTTTCCGCGGTTCGACGAAAAATAACCGCTTGCCGCGTTGCTTCGGAATGTTATACCGAAGTCGTCATTAGGCGAATTGATGGGAGCCATCATATTGGTTACCTGCCATATACCATTGCTATCACGTTTCGCACGATAGATATCGAGTCCGCCGAATCCGGCGTGTCCGTCGGAGGCAAAATATAGAGAACCATCGGGTGCAACAGACGGAAACATCTCGTTGCCGGTAGTATTGATATTTTGACCCAAATTCTCAGGCACAGACCATACTCCATTGTCTTTGTGAGAGATAAATATGTCTTTGCCTCCGAGGCTCTGTGTCGCAAAATCGGATACAAAATACAAGTCTTGTCCGTCGGGCGATATTGCGGGGTGGGCTATATTTATCGAACTATCTTTAAAAATTACAATAGGTTGAGGTTCAGACCACTCGCCGCCACTACGAGTCGAAGTCATAATAGATACCGACCGTGGCAGGTTGTCGTCGGCCGAGACACGAGTAAAAAATACGGTTCGTCCGTCGGAAGTGAATGAGCAGACTCCGTCGTCGTCTGAGAGATTGAATTCACGTAGATAAACTGGTTTCTCCCAGCGGTTCGAATTGTTTTTTCTGACGCTGTAAATATCAAAGTTCAATCGACCTGTAACCTCGCTTTTTTTTTGTTTCTTAGAGACGTCACGATTTGTCGTAAACATAAGTAAATCATCGCCATTGCCAACGAAGGCAGGTGAAAAATCGGAACTTCTGTTTGTATTGAATTCCGAAGCTATACCGATTTTGTAGCGCGATGGCTGCCGAAGCAACTCCTTTGCTCTCTCTGCCGATACTAAACCGTCTAACGCTTCGCGATGTGTAGGGTTTTTCTGCAGAAATCGCTCAAAATTGCGAGAGGCAGAGGCATAATTACCGTTTACCATCTGTGTTTTGGCAAGATGCAGGTATATTATAGAGTCGCGGAACCCACCTTTCAGAGCGCGATTATAGTAGTTTTCCGCCTTTCTCATATTGAACAATATGCGATTGCATTCGGCAATCTTAAAGTAGACTCTCGATTTTAGATGCTTTTTTTTATTTGGTATATACCCTACAAGACTAATATATTGTTTCTCAACCTTATGATAGATTCCTTCGCTATATAACTGATCTGCTTTGGCTAAGCGAGATTCTACATTACAAGCAGATAGTAAAATGCCGAACGACAAAGCAACGAGCAATACATTTCTCGAAAGCGACACTCTTACAAAAGTGAGCCAAATACTTTTTGATACTGTATTAATACTGTCTATCATCGGTCTGTCTCAATATTTTAAGCAAACATTTTCGACGATGCTTTTTCTACTTTTTCTCTTGCATAATCGAGTGTTATGTTCAGAGAGTCGCGGTGTTCGGACGGAATATCGAACATAACATCTATCATTATCATCTCTACAATCGAACGCAACCCCCTTGCTCCAAGTTTATATTCTATTGCTTTATCGACCACGTAATCAATTACTTCATCGTCGAAAGTAAGATTCACGTTGTCCATTTTGAATAATTTTTTGTACTGCCCGATAATAGAATTTTTGGGTTCTATCAGAATACGCTTAAGTGTGTCTCTATCGAGAGGTTCAAGATAGGTCAGAATAGGCAGTCGCCCTATAATTTCGGGGATAAGTCCAAAAGATTTAAGGTCTTGCGGAGCTATGTATTGCAACAGATTGTTTCTGTCTATCGATACCGTAACTTTATCTCTGAATCCTACTACATTGGTATTGAGTCTGTTTGCAATTCGTTTTTCGATACCGTCGAATGCTCCTCCGCAGATAAAAAGTATGTTCTTGGTATTTACCTCTACCATTTTCTGTTCGGGATGTTTCCGTCCGCCTTGTGGGGGAACAAGTACTACAGAGCCTTCGAGTAGCTTAAGGAGTCCCTGCTGCACACCTTCTCCGCTAACGTCGCGAGTGATACTCGGATTGTCGCCTTTACGGGCTATTTTATCGACTTCGTCGATAAAAACAATACCTTTCTCGGCTGCTGCTACGTTGTAATCGGCTGCCTGCAAAAGACGGGTGAGAATACTTTCGATATCTTCTCCGACATATCCGGCTTCGGTAAGCACGGTAGCGTCTACTATCGTAAATGGAACATGCAGTTTCTTGGCGATAGTGCGAGCCAGCAACGTTTTGCCCGTACCTGTGGCACCTACCATTATAATATTCGATTTTTCTATTTCTACATCGTCGTTATCAATGTGTTGCGATATGCGTTTATAATGATTGTATACCGCTACCGAAAGGAATTTCTTAGCTTCGTCTTGTCCGATAACATATTGATCGAGAAATTCTTTTATCTGTCGAGGTTTAGGCAGGTCTGTATTGTCGATATTAAACTCTTTGCTTCGTCGTTCAAATTCCTCTGTAATAATACTATGAGCCGACTCTATACAGTTGTTGCATATATACGCACCGATACCGGCAATCAACAAATCAACATCTTGTTCGTTTCTACCACAGAAACTACATATATTACCTTTTTTTGCCATTAATAATGTGTTTGTTATAAATGAGTAGTGGGTTAAATAGTGGTTAAAACCCTACAACTCTAACGATTATTTTTTATTCTTGGTCAAAACACTGTCGACCATACCGTAAGCGAGAGCTTCTTGTGCTGTCATCCAATAGTCGCGGTCTGAGTCTTTTTCGACTTTTTTGAATGGCTGTCCCGAATGTTCGGATATGATGTGATACAATTCTTGACGTAGCTTTTGTAGTTCACGTACAGCGATTTCCATATCAGAAGACTGTCCTTGCATACCTCCGCTTGGCTGGTGTATCATTACTCGCGAGTGGGGTAGAGCCGAGCGTCGGCCTTTTTCGCCGGCAACAAGTAATACTGCTGCCATCGATGCCGCCATACCTGTGCAAATAGTGCCTACTTTCGACGAAATATATTGCATTGTGTCGTATATACCGAGTCCCGCTTGCACTACACCGCCCGGCGAATTGATGTATATCGAAATATCTTTACCCGGGTCGGCTGTATCGAGGAAAAGTAGCTGAGCCTGAATGACATTGGCGACGTAATCATCGATTGGAGTGCCGAGAAAAATGATTCTGTCCATCATAAGGCGAGAGAAAACATCCATCTGGGTTACATTGAGTTGACGCTCTTCTAAGATGGTGGGAGATACATAATAATTATCTTGAGCAGCCATAAAATTGTCTAAGGCTAAGCTATTCATACGTAAGTGCTTGGTAGCAAATTTTCTAAACTCGTTGTTTTGCATAATCTATTTTATTATCCGTTTGTTGAAATTTAATCTACAAATGTACACTAAAAATCCGAATTGTAGAAAACGGATTTTTCTTTTGCATATCATTTTGTGCTTCGCCTAAGAGAAACCATTTGATATAAGAATATTACATACAATCGTTGAATTGTTTCAATACGTACGTTGAGCACACGGATTCTCCCCTAAACGATTAAACGTTTCAACAATTACACATTTAAACAACTCTTAATTATCCTATCCTCACGTACAATCAATATTCTACCGATATGTCCGAGTTGGTGTGATAGGTATTGAATCTTTTTTTACATTCCATAAGTATGGATACTCGAGCCTTGTGCCGCCGGTAGATAATTGACTCCGTACCAGCATATTTGTAAGAACAGGAAGCTCAGTATCAGTAGGGCAAAACTCACCTCGAACCTACGTGGAGCATACAGACGGTGGTGTATGTAGAGCAGATAGCTGAGTAACGTTATCGCTGCCCATGTCTCTTTGGGGTCCCAGCCCCAGTATGTGCCCCACGCCTGTTTTGCCCATACGGCACCGAGCAGCAACCCCGTCATAAGAAATGCAAGACCTGTATATACGAGGTTATCCGAGGTATATAGTAGTCCCGACGGGTCGAAATCGTGTGTCTTTCTCTTTTTGTATATGATGTATATGCCTACCAATACTGCTGCCGCCAAGAGCGAATATGCAAATATGTACGATATGACGTGAGGTACGAAAAACGGACTCTCCAGAGCGGGCATCATAGTTTTGTTGTGTATCTCGGGTTTGAAGACATTTATCGCCATAAAAACCGTAGACAGTATACCCGAAAACGAGAGTATCCATCCGTAACGCCAACGAATGAAGACGATTAGCCCCGCTATTATAACAAACAGTGAGTACCATAGCCGTGTCTCCCCCATTGTACGCATCGGCGGGCGTTCGAGCGAGTGCCACATACCGCCTATAAAGACGGCAAGCACCAATACAGCGGCTACTCCCACAGCTATTGCCCAGTATCGCTTCGACATTATGGCGAGCGTGGCGGAGGCGGCGAGTAGAACTACCGTCGGCAGTGCAAAATATACAAACGACGTCCAGTCCAGCAGGGGGAGCATATCTATCATAATATTTCTTTTTCTTTTTGCGGGTTAATATTCTCGTGGGAGCTCTCGCGGTATCCTACAAACAACATTATCGCTCCGACGAACAGCATAAAAAAGCCCCAATATACTCCCCACAGCCAATTGTCGTGTACAAGTTCGAATTCGGACATTGTACTCCAACGTCCTTCGTCGCGGTTGTAGTTGAGCTGATATATGTACCAACTTTTGTAACGCAGTGGTTTGTTTACCTTTATCAGAGCTGTGTCTATATCGCTGTTGGAGGTGAAGAGTACTACTCGGCTGCTGTATTGTTTGGGTTCGGGGGCTGCCATCACCAGCGACAGACTGTCTGTAAGCTTCAGACTGCGGTATGGGAATATATGGCTGCCTGCCGATACCCAGCCGTATAACGTAGTTTTGCCTTTTTGTGTTACGCTTACTTTTGCCGAATGTACTGCTCCGCGTGTGCGAAACTCTCTGAAAAGGACAGAATCTTTGCTGACGATAGCTGCCGAATATGGCATATATTCTGTAACTTTCACCTGCCAATCGGCTATATTGCCCTCAATCGGTGCCGAATCGAGCGATAGCGACTCGGCTCTGCCGAGGGGAATGGGTTTACCCGAGGTATTGTTTATTATCATAAGTTTGGGCGGATACTCCTGCATCTCGAACTGCAACAACTCTATTGCCAAAGGCAGTTCGGTAAGTTTGCCCGTTGTCTCGTCTATTCCCTGCCATTCGGGGTATTCGCTATTGGTGTATGCTTGTAGACGATAACGTTGCATATCGGCAGCCGAGAGCAAACCGAAAAACATAGCCAGAAACAACCCTATGTGATTCATTGCGAAAGCAATATCACGCAAAGTCAATCTCGAATGCCGTATTCTGTGGATAGTTACAAACCCGAGCACATAGAGCAGATACAGGTACATCAGAAGGAAGTACCACGTAGACAGTATATGGCTAAAACCTATTCTGTGTAACGGATGCATAAGTCCTACTCCCATTGCGGCGGGTATCTGCTTGGTGAAACCCATTATGAGCAACACTGCCAATAGTCCGCCGATAGACGAGAGTGTCGCTACCGTACCCGAAAAAAAGGACTGTACTTGTTTATTGTACCTGCCAAGTAATAAGTAACTCACTACTATGGCGAGTAAAAAAGCACTGCCCCAGATAATATTTTGCGGGAATACGAATGCTCCTTGCGGAATATGTCCGACAGCGATTTGTAGTACTATGCCCACTACACCGAGAGCGGCGACAATAGCACAGGCTTGACGCCACCCCCACGTATCATTCCACATATTATCTTAAATATCAGTGATATAACTTCCTCTACAAACAATGTTGTTTTATTTCATAGCAACAAGTTTGCCCTTAGCCTTAGCCTCTTCGAGCCATTTGGGTACGACAGTCTTCAGGAACTTTTGCTTTCTGTTGTTGAGTTTCTCGGGGTCGAGTCCGATGTAACGCTGTGCTTTCTCTTTGGTCGAAATGTCGGGCATAGGCACTGCTGCCGTGTAACCGTGGCGAGCCAATACTCGTGCTATCTCGAGCCGAGCCTGCATAGCACGTTCCAGACCATTGCCCAAGATACGTGTTATCTCCTGTGGTGCGTGGAACGATGCTCCGTGCGACGCCACTCCGTAGTCCCAACGCCATTGCGACTGACGAATGTATTTCAGTACGGGCTTCATCTCTGCTTCTGTCGCCCCTTTGTCCCAAGCAAACTTAGCTTCGATGTGAGCTTTTGCCAACTCGTCTTCGAGCTTGTTGCGTATCTCGTTTGCCTTGCGTTGGCGGTCGTATACGTTTTGTCGGAGCACCTCTTCGCTTTCGCGGTGGCAGGTTTGGCACGTGCGGTCTATATTAGCCAATGGGCTGGTAATGTGGTGGTCGCTGAATTTCACTCCGCCCTCGCTCTTGTATGGCATATGGCAGTCGGCACACGAGACGCCTCTTTGTGCGTGTATTCCCTGCTGTGCTATCTCGAAATCGGGATGTTGTGCCTTGAGTATAGGAGTGCGGCTGAGAGTATGTATATAGTCGTAATAATCGGCTTCGTCGTAATAACGCTCTGCATCTTCCATAGTGAAGCCCTTGTCCCAAGGGAATGTCAGATATTTGCCGTCGCCTTTGAAGTAGTATTCTACGTGGCACTGTGCACATACCAGCGAACGCATCTCTTGGTGAGTAGCCTTGGTTATATCTACTCCTCGTCGTGCAAATGCCTCTACAAGAGCAGGTCGCGATATGTGTAAGTCCATTGTCTCTGTGTCGTGACAGTCGGCACAACCGATAGGGTTCACTATCTCGCTGCCCATCTGGCTCCATTTGCTTTTGTAGAAATTATCTACTCCTATTGCCTGCATCATTCTCGGTACGTCGGGGCTTTTACACGCCCAGCAGGTAGCCGGTTGTATATCGCCGTCGCCGTCTATGCCGGGGTTACCTGTACGCAGTGTGCGGGTAACGTCTTCGATGGCGTGCATATGTCCTCGAGGTGAGGCATAGTCTCGCGAAAAGGAGTATCCTGCCCAGAAAATCACCATATTGGGACGTTGCTCCAATACATCGACGGCTTGGCTACCGTTGAATTCGCTTCGGAAACTTGTGTCGGCTGTCTGTGTCCACGTCTCGTACTCACGAGGGTAATTGCCTTGATACATCGGGTTTTTTGCCTCTCCACGTGCTATCTTATCTTTTTTGTTGGCATAAATGGTTGTTATCTCTGCCCTGCGGTTTGTTATAGATGCCGCCAAAAGACCGAGGCAAAAGACAAATACCATTGCCCCGCCGAATATAGCCCAACCTTGCCAGGTCTTCAATTTCTTACGTTGTTCGCTCATAGTATAAATAGATTTAATTTTTATTCAATTGTTTACGCAGCCAAGTCGGTACGGGAGTTTTGGGGTAAGGGACAATGGCATTGGGCGTACCCGAAAGGCTTGTTTTGCCGTGTGGTACGTTGCGATGACAGTCCCAGCAGGCTCTATCCGTGCCGTGTCTTATATCTGCTTTACTCAGCATACCTGTCTTTACAAATTCCTGATTGAGTTGCGAGTGACACCTTACGCAATTTTCGTATATGACCACCTGACTTTCGGGGATAGCCTGCATCCGTTGCGGTTCGTTACGCATAGTGAAGACGTAGGAGTGTCTGAGTCCGTCGGTAGCCTTGAAGTAATATTTGGCAAAAATGCTTGTGTGTGGTACGTGGCAGTCGTTGCAGGTGGCTACGTTTTTGTGTGAACTGTGTTGCCAAGTGGCGTAGTATGGACCCATCACGTGGCAGTTGATACACACTTCGGGATTGTCGCTTAGATAGCTGTATGCCTTCGACATATATACGAGGTATGCCAGCAGACCGCAGAATGCACCCGCTATAATCAGAGCAAGCACCTGAAGATTGAAAGTAGGCAATACAGCCGACTTAAATCTTTGAAAATATGTTTTTATCCTACTTCCCATAATACCATATACGTTCTATACAAATACTTCTGCAGGCAAAGGTATAAAAAAAAATATATAATCAAACGTTTTCTGTGAGAAAAAAATAAAAAAAACGATACCATTTATCTTATTTAAACGAGAAGCAGCCCGCCACTGAGGCGAACTGCTTCTTCTAATTTTTTTGTAACAAAAATCTTTACCGTCTTTTTCCCTCTTTTATTATAGTAGGATATGGTTTTGAGGCTCTTAAACAAATTGCTCTCCAGTCGTCGGCAATCAATTCGCTATTGTACCATACTTTTTCCCATACTATCATATTACAGTGGTTTACAGTATCTTTCCATCCATTATAAATTATAGACTTTATGGTATCTCTATCGTTTTTATTCCAGTCGATATATAGGACAGAATCGCTCATATCGTATTTTTCCGAGTTGATAGGGCGCAATAAAAATTCAAGCATATATCTATCATAGTTGTATATTATGTCATAATCGCCCATATCTCGGTGCCAATATTCTCTCTTTCCTTCCAATAGCGTACCGTCTGTAAGGCGGTAGTATAGTTTTATATCGTCTATTTTATATCCGTTAGGATTCGACGGGTCGAGCAAATCGTTTCCGTTAATATCACTAACGTATATGCTGAAAGCACAGTCCCACAATGTCGCTCTTTTATCTTTGACTTCATTAGGTTGTTTGCAAGACGATAAAGCGATTGTGGCTATAGCCAATCCTATAAACAAATTCTTGGTTTTCATATTATTACTTTTTTTAGTTGATTATATAAAATGTATTACACTGATTTATAAATAATAAAATCATTTGTTCCCCCCTTTTATTATCACAGGAGGTACGAAGCCTTGTAACATGGTTTTCTTCCAGTCGGCAGCTATTAATTTACCGTTGTACCATATTGTATCCCATACAGCAAAAATACAATAGCCCGCATCTGTCGTATCTTTAGGATCGCCTCTACGGGTTATAAGTTTAGCTTTTATGGTATCCCTATCGCTATCGTTCCAATCGATATACATTTTAGGTCGTTCATGATCGCTCTTCTTTGAATGTAGAGTACGCAATATAAAATCAAGTACATATCCATCCTTACTACGCATTAGTTCATAATCTCCCGGGTTCCGAGCAACACCTTTTTCGAACTCATAATATGTCTGTCCTTTATGTAAAGTACCATCTGTAAGGAGATAATATACCCTTATACTATCGATATTATATCCGTTGGGGTTCGATGGGTCGAGCAGATCGTTGCCCGCACTGTCTCTGACATAAAAAGTGAAAGTTTCATCCATATATACTCCAAAACAATTTTGCTTTTTTTTACAAGATAAGGTTAAGAAGCACAAGACAATTACAATAGTTACTTTCAAAAATTTTGTATTCATAAAATCAAGTTATTAGTTATGGGTGAATATCGTAAATACACTGTCTGTCATAGGGAAAGTTAGGACATTCTATATTTTGTATTTCGTCCCAATCAATATAGTAATTATTAGTCCCATTATTAGGTTCATAATCTACTATATGGGACGAAAACCAACCGTTATGCTTTCCATACCATCCCCAATTCATATGTAGAAATTCTGTGATAGCAAATACATCTTCATCACATTTCTCACTATGGAGTTTTTTTGTAATATTTTCATATCCATCGCATACCCACGCATGCCCATCTATATATATCTTATCATCAATAAATATTCTAAACCAACTAAGCCACCAAGGTAGAAAATGTTCGTATTTTGCAGATCCATCCATATATATGGGCATACGTTTATTTACAATATCATTAACTACTCTACGATGGTTATAATCTGCGAGATTAGCAGAGCCTGAATATCCATAATCATTTACAAGAGCATTGCGAGCGTCTATACTATAAGCACCTGAGCCACTTGGAGCGTATTGCATATTCACCTTTTCGCCGATATCTTTTAGAAGTAAAGCTATATTAATTGCTCCTTGTTGATTTATATTCCATGCGATATCTGGCATTATACTCCAATTAAATTTAGGCTCATTGCTATTATTAGGATATTTATGAAACTTCATTATTTGTCCCACAGCTACAGCAACACATCCTACAGGGCAGTCTTTTGGAACAAAAAAATTATACGGATCCCGTTGTCCCCACTTTGTAGTCATAAACTTACCAATCTTAATGTGGCTGGAATCAACTTTTTTCCAATTATTATCTTTACATAGATAATCGTGACGAATCCTATCGGGGATTATCTCTATTTTTACATGAGGAGAATTATCTTGCCAATTGACAATATTATTTTGTATCACTCCTGTAGGAACATCCTCATTCTCTCTTATATACTCATTAAAAAGTATAGTGCTTGATAACCAATGTAATAGAGCTACAGGTGTCTCTTTGTTTATCTTTTCAAATCCACCCTCGTCGGAGTATGCTACAATGGGTTCGTTGCATACGTTGTTCGACGTAATTACAAAACCTTTAGGAGAGAAGTTAAATACATACAATGCAGTTCTCCCCTTATAATCCACAATAGAGTCTATACCCGATACCTTAAAGTCGGTACCTTCGGTCTGACTTTCCAAAAAGTTTTCTGCGACAATAGCCGCCAAATCGCTATTAACATTTCCTTCTACATTATTATGCTCATTTGCCTTTGCAGGTGCATTGTGCATAATAGCTTCCTCTTTCGAGTAAAAATTACATCCGGCTAATAATACTATTAGCATCCAGTTTAATAAATACTTTTTCATAGGACTAAATTAGATTAAAATTAACAATATGCAAATGTATACATAAAATTTTTAGGCAAACAAATATTTAACTTAGTTTAACTTTGTAGTCTTCCGCCTTATTGTTTTTGCCGAAAAATAGTACTTTTGTACTCTACTTTACGATAGTGCACGTATGTACAACAAATACACCGATATATTGAGCAAACAGTTTGGCTGCCGAGTACAGAAAATATCTGTAAATGCGGGTTTTACTTGCCCCAATAGAGACGGCTCCAAAGGTATCGGCGGATGTATCTATTGCAATAATCGTAGTTTTTCGCCGTCGTACTGCAATACGGCTACATCTATCGAGGAGCAGATAGAGGAGGGGATACGTTTCTTCAGTAAATATAAGTCGCAAAAGTATATAGCTTATTTCCAAAGCTATACGAATACTTATATCGGAGCAGGTAAGAGCCATACCGATGAGTACGAGAGTATCGACATATTGAAAAAAACATACTTTAGGGCACTATCGAATAGCGACGTAATAGGAATTGCCGTAGGGACACGTCCCGATTGTGTGTCGGAGCCATTGCTCGACTATTTCGCCGAACTCTCGAAGAGTCGTTATGTGCTGGTAGAGTATGGCGTAGAGAGTACCAACAATCGGACCTTGGCAGAGATAAATCGCGGTCATACGTTTGAAGATTCCGTGTGGGCTATCGAAGAGACTGCTCGCCGAGGTATTAATGTGGGGGCTCATCTTATTCTGGGGCTGCCGGGTGAGGATAGAGACGAGATTATGGCGCATGCTCTGAAAATATCTCAGCTACCTATAAACGTCCTTAAACTCCATCAGTTACAGATAATAAAAGATACTGTTTTGTGTAGCCGATATATGGCTGCTCCCGATAGTTATCGGTTGTTTACTTTAGATGAATATATTGATTTACTGATAGATTTTATAGAACGTCTTTCGCCCGATATAGCTCTCGATAGATTTATATCGCAGTCACCGTCGGAGTGGCTTGTTGCTCCGAATTGGAATATAAAAAACTTCGAATTTGTACACAAACTCGAAAAGCGAATGACCGAACTTGGTGCCATTCAGGGTAGTAAGTTCGAAAACATAGGAAAATAAAAAAGAGAAATCCTATCACACAGAGGTTTCTCTTTTTTATTAATAAACTAAAAATGTAACTTTCAATAAGCTGCTATCGACCCCGAACGTCCTTTGATGCGGCTACCCGATTTGAGAAGTCCGTCGTAGTGTCTCATAAGTAGGTGAGACTCTATTTGTTGAAGTGTATCGAGCACCACACCTACCAAAATCAATAACGATGTGCCACCGAAGAATTGCGAAAAACCGGTAGTAATACCGAAAATTCTTGCAAATGCAGGCATAATAGCAATGATAGCCAAGAATATAGAGCCCGGTAACACTATTCGCGACATTATCATGTCGATATATTCCGATGTCTGTTTTCCGGGTTTTACACCTGGGATAAAACTGTTATTACGTTTCATTTCGTCGGCTATCTGGTTGTGGTTGAATGTAATAGCTGTATAGAAATACGTGAATGCAATTATAAACAGAGCCAATATAAAGTTGTGCCAAAATCCTTCTACATTGATAAGCGCACGTATAAAACCACCGGGATTCTGATTGCCGAGAGTGAACAGAACCGGCACCATCATTATAGCTTGTGCAAAGATGATGGGCATTACTCCGGCGGCATTCACTTTCAAAGGCAGATACTGGCGAACACCCCCGTATTGTTTATTGCCTATCACTCTTTTAGCTTGTTGTACGGGTATTTTACGTGTGCCTTGTACCAGAAGTACTGCAAAGGCTATTACCACTACAAATACTACAAGTTCGATAAGGAACATAATAGGACCGCCGGCACCGTTTTCGCCGAGTTTTACGATGAACTCTTGCGTAATAGCTTGCGGTAGGCGTGCGATGATACCAATCATAATAAGCATTGATATACCGTTGCCTATACCTTTGTCGGTTATTCGTTCGCCGAGCCACATTACAAACATAGAACCGGCACAAAGTATTATTATCGACGGCAATGTGAATCCCCAGAAGCTATTTAGAGCATCCGGAATCCCTCTCATAGCCTGCCCTATCTGTACTTTGAGGTTCACCAAATAAGACGGACCTTGGAAAAGTAGTATAGCTACTGTAAGATAACGAGTTATCTGATTGATTTTTCGGCGTCCGCTTTCACCCTCTTTTTGCATCTTTTGGAAGTAAGGAACGGCAATACCGAGCAACTGCACCACGATAGATGCAGAGATATAAGGCATTATACCCAAGGCAAATATAGATGCATTGGAGAATGCTCCCCCCGAAAACATATCGAGCAACGAGAGCAGACCTCCGGAGGTCTGTTGTTTGAGCGACGCCAGATACGATGGGTCTATACCCGGAAGTACAATAAAAGATCCAAAGCGATAAATAAGTATAAACAAGAGAGTTATACCAAGTTTTGTGCGTAGATCTTCTATCTTCCAAATATTTTTAATTGTTTCGATAATTTTCATTATTCTACTATTTTAACGGTTCCACCTGCTTTTTCGATAGCCTCCTGAGCAGTTTTAGAGAAAGCATGAGCCTCTACATTGAGTTTGGCGGTCAATTCTCCTTTTGCCAGTATTTTAACTTTTTGTTTTTTGTTTATCATACCTGCTTCAATAAGGGTCTGTACAGAAACTGCATTAAGCTTCTTTTCATCTGCAAGAGCCTGTAAAGCAAATAGATTGATACCTTTGTATTCTGTTCTCGAGATAGGATTGAATCCGAATTTCGGTAGACGACGCTGCAATGGCATCTGACCGCCTTCGAAACCTATTTTACGAGAATAACCCGAACGCGACTTTGCACCTTTGTGCCCACGGGTAGATGTTCCACCCTTGCCTGATGCAACACCACGACCTAATCTTTTGTTCGTTTTTACCGAACCTGCTGCCGGTTTGATGTTACTTAAATTCATTGTGTTTTGTATTTAAATTATTATTAATTAAACTGTTATTGCTACTTATCGTGTTTTATCAAAAATAGTCTGCAAAGGTACGTCTTTTTTAGTTAATTGCCAAATATATACGATTATCATACAAAAGGTCGTATGTTATATTGACGTTAACTATATGTGTATTTGACTGACTGTTATTTGTTTATTTGGGTATTTTGAGTCGTTGACCTTCTCTGATGTTGTCGGACGATAAGCCATTGGCTTTTTTGATTTTTGCTACAGTTGTATTATTTTTATGAGCTATAGTGCTAAGATTTTCACCTTTTCGCACTTTATACGAAGTGGTAGCCGACGATTTATTTTTTCGAGATTTCGATTTGTTTTTGTTATGAGACTGAATGCTATCGTGTTTAACGGTTGCGGGCTCGGCTATAACTTGTTTCTTTGTCAGATTGTCGGCGTTATGTGCAAATATGGTATCTATATTATTTGAGAAAGCCTGAATCTTGTTCATTGGCAATACTATGCTATAAGGCTTTATATCGCCGGGAATTATATCTCGTTTGTACTGAGGATTGTAGAACCGCAATTCTTCTATTGGAATATTCAGTATATTAGCTACTTGCATCAGATGAAGACGTTTATTTATTACCACCGTGTCGGTTGCCTGTATGAAGGCAGGTATCGCCGGACATACATTGTGCTTATTGTAATAATTCATAATGTAATTTGCTGCAATAAAGATAGGTACATATCCACGAGTCTCTTTCGGTAGATACGGATAGATATCCCAATACCCCGTTTTACCGCCCGATTTTCTGATGGCGCGTGCCACATTTCCCGGTCCGCAGTTGTAGGCGGCTATTACCAAATGCCAATCGTTGTATATTGTATAAAGATCTCTCAGATAGCGAGCCGCAGCGTCCGACGACTTTCTGGGATCGAATCTGTCGTCGACCAAAGAGTTGATTTCCAAGTCGTACATTTTACCTGTTCCGATCATAAATTGCCACAATCCACCTGCTCCGGCACTCGAAATTGCTTTGGGATTAAGAGCCGATTCTATGATAGGTAAAAATCTGAGTTCCAAGGGTAAATCGTACTGAGCCAAAGCGTGCTCGAATATAGAAAAATAGTATCGTTCTCCGAGTCCGGTCATATACTCTACTTGCCTTATACGTTCGGCATATTTATTTATAAATAATCGTACTACGTTGTTGTATGGCATTTCGATACGATACGGTAGTTTTTGTAAACGATCTATATATGTTTTATCGTCGTAAAATACTGGCTTTAAGCTATCTCTTTTACATTTTGAAGACTCCGTTTTTTTTATATACCATTCGTTCATAAAGTCGAATATAGCCTTCTCGTAATCAGTAGGTACTATTACTACCGTATCGATAGCTATCGGCTGATACTTAGCCCAAATGTTTTTTTTGTCGTTGTTGGCATACGTATTACCACATACGACGGCACTTATAAACAATAACAATACAATACTTTTCCTTGCCATAATAACTTAACGCATTTAATTCAGAATACTTTTAGATTTAACAATAAACGAAACTTTTAGAAACTAATATTTACTTTCATAGCCGGACTTACCGATTTATCATAATTTGGTAACATTGTAGCAGATACCCTCATAGATAAGTCGGGCGAAATGTCGAAGTTAGCCAAAGAGGCATCTACAAAAGCGTCGAGTACCGTTATCGCATAAAAAGCTACCACACCTATTATGTATAAATCGCGATAACGTCGTAAATTGTCCATATAGTCTTTGATTTGCGATTCTGTAACGGCACTTGAGCCGTATTTATTGTATAGCTCTTCGTAACTTTTTGTATTCGGGTTGGTATCGGTAATATCCCTATAATATTGCCGATACTGCCGATAGTATTTATCGTGCCAACTGATACCGTATGCTAAACCGACAAATCCACCGTATACGATAGGTAGTTTCCAATATCTACGATTGTATATTTGCCCCAGTCCGGGGAAAATAAGCCCATACCACATTGCCTTGTCGGGCGAAGGGACAAATAGTTTTTTCTTCGATTTGATGCCAATAGTGATACTATCGCCTATATTATAGGTATTTATTAAGCGTATGTTGTCGCTCTGCTTTACTGTATCGGCGGTAACTATTGTAATAGAATCGTTTCGATACGTAAATACTTTGTCGATATTTGTATCTGCGGTATCTACGGAATACAAAAAAATATTTATTCCGTCCACATCGCTCGATACAATGCATGCCGCAGCTACAAACAACAACACTCTTATTTTGTACTTCAATCTATTTTAAGTTTATCTAAAATCGACATTATTCTCATCAGATCGTCGTCCGAATCGAACGACAACGATATTTTCCCTTTACCTTGCTCGTTGTATTGTAGGCTTACTCTTGTGTTAAAGAGTTGTGTGAGCTCGTTTTTGAGCTTGGTGTACTCTTCCGACACAAAACGAGGAGGCTTGTTATTGCCGATAGCAGCGGTATCGCCTTTAAGCGATATCTTTTTTACCAATGCTTCGGTATCTCTTACACTCAGGTTGTTGTTGATAACTTCGTGATACACTTTTATTTGTGCAGTGGTATTGTCGCTCAAACCCAATATGGCTTTGGCGTGTCCCATATCTATCTTCCTGTCTCTGAGCCCCAACTGTATCTCTGCCGGTAGCTTGAGCAGTCTGAGAAAATTGGCGATAGTAGCACGATTTTTACCGATTTTATTGCTCAACTTTTCTTGAGTAAGGTCGAAATCGGTCATAGCCTTCTGATAACCAAGGGCTATATCCATTGCATTTAAGTCTGCTCTTTGGATGTTTTCTATCAGAGCCATTACTTGTGTCTGTTCGTCGTTGGCGGTACGTATGTATGCGGGCATTTTCTTGAGGCCTGCCATTTTCGCAGCTCTATAGCGTCGCTCACCTGCAATAATCTGATAGTGAGACTCATCTATCTTTCTCAGCGTTATGGGTGTAATGATTCCGACCTCTTTTATAGAGTCCGATAGTTCAGCCAATTCGTCTTCGTCGAAGTCTGTTCTTGGTTGATTGGGATTAGCCTCAATCAGTTCAATATCAATTTCATTGATATTGGTACTTCCTTCTGTCTTTACCTCTTCGGTATTTATCAGTGCATTGAGACCTCTTCCTAATGCTTGTTTTTTCATTATACGTAGTTTATTGACTTTTTTTATTATTCTTATCTATTAATTCGTTAGCTAATCTGATATAGTCGGTAGAGCCTTTCGACTCTTTATCGTAAACCATTACAGGCTGTCCGTACGATGTCGATTCAGATAGCTTTACATTCCTTGTAATCATCGTATCGAATACCAAGTCGCCGAAATGGTTTCTTACCTCATTTGCCACCTGATTGGCATAACGCAAACGAGAGTCGTACATAGTGAGCAGAAAGCCTTCGATATTAAGATCGGGATTCAGTTTGTTTTTTATTATCTTAATAGTATTGAGTAGTTTACCGATTCCCTCGAGGGCAAAATACTCACATTGTACGGGGATAATTACACTATCGGCAGCCGTCAGACAGTTGACCACTATCAGTCCGAGCGACGGGGCACAGTCGATAAGGATATAGTCATAGTCGGGTTTTATGATATTCAATACGTTTTTGAGCCTTTTTTCGCGGTCTTCTATCTCTATCATCTCTATCTCTGCACCAACTAAGTTGATATGCGACGGTATAAGGTCTAAGTCTTTGAAATCGGTTTTCAGTATTGCCGTTTTGGGATCAATATCGTCGGCAAGGCATTCATATATAGTTGTTTTGATATTTGCTACATCTATACCCAATCCCGACGATGTATTTGCTTGAGGGTCGGCGTCTACAACCAATACCTTTTTACCCAACGAGGCTAATGAGGCTGCAAGATTGATACTTGTAGTAGTCTTACCTACACCACCTTTCTGGTTTGCTAATGCAATAATTTTCCCCATATTAATATTAAGTGTAACTATTAAATAAATACTATCTGGCAAATTTACTATTTTTCTATATAATCGCTGTCTTAAAAAAACAAAAATAAATCGAGTTTTTTTTGTTAGAGTGTAATCCTATTTGTGTAAGGTGTTTATAGTCAGTGATGAAATAATGTCGGAATAATTTGTTGGAGTATCGAATCGGCGGCTTGTGTGGTGTTGTGTGTATGGCAAGTATTATTTATTAATTTTGTCGCAAAATAGTAATAATACTCTCGATAATGGAAATAGTCAAAACCATAATATTGAAAAAACAAGTTGTAAGTCTGGAAAAGCCTCTGATAATGGCAATTGTAAACATTACACCCGACTCTTTTTTCGAAGGAAGCCGAGCATTGTCGGAAGCCGATATCGTATCGAATGTCGGCAGAGCAATATCCGAAGGTGCTGACATTATAGATATCGGAGGGTATTCTACACGCCCTGGAGCTGCTCATGTAAGCGAAGACGACGAATGGCAACGTATCGATTTTGCACTCAATACGATATGCAAAAACTATCCCGATATTCCCATATCGGTAGATACGTTTAGATCCGAAATAGCATATAAGTCGGTGAAAACGTATGGTATAGATATAATAAACGATATTTCGGGCGGAAGTATCGACGAAAAGATGTTCGATACTGTGGCTCACCTTGGCGTACCCTATATACTTATGCACACGCGAGGTACACCGTCGACAATGATGAATATGACTGATTATGACGATATTGTAAGTGATATTTTGAAGTATTTTGCTCAGAAAATCTCTCTTTTACGTTCGGCTGGCTTTAAGTCTGATATTATCATCGACTTAGGGTTTGGATTTGCCAAGACTTTCGAACAAAATTATTCTCTTCTTGCCGCTCAAAAAGTATTCGAGTGTTTCGAACTGCCGATACTTACGGGTATATCTCGTAAGTCGATGATAAACAAAGTGCTGGGTACGACACCCCAAGAAGCCCTCAACGGCACGACGGTACTGAATACGTTAGCCCTACTAAATGGAGCTAATATTCTGAGAGTTCACGATGTAAAAGAGGCAGTAGAGGCTGTGAAATTAGTAGATTTCTATAAGAAATCCATATTGAGCGATTAAATGTGTGTGTGGTATTTGCCTGATTTGTATTAAACTATCGATACGTAGTGAAATCTAATACATTCTTAGAGGGAAAAATACAATTGTGTATTTAGTAATATGAAGATTCTTAGGGTATTAGTCGTAGTTATGGCGTTTGCCGTGAGTAGCTTTTCGGTCTACGGTCAGTCGACTTACGGAGAGTCGACCTTGTCTGTGGTTCAGGCTATAATAATAGGAAACGATACGGTGCCTTACTTCGTTTTACCGACATACTATTGCTATCCGCCTCTGAAATTCAAAAATAAGAAAGAGGAGCAGTTTTATTGGCGTACGGTACGCGATGTAAAGGTAGTATTACCTTATGTACGCCACATCCGTAAGGTGATGGAAAAGACCAATGAAGCCCTGATGTCGATGCCCGACAAAGCAAGTCGCGATGCATATATGAAGAATTTCGAAAAACGCATATATAAAGAGAACGAAACCAAGTTTAAAGACCTTACTCTGAATCAGGGCAAACTGATTATACGTCTGCTCGATAGAGAGACCAACAACACTTCTTACGAACTTATAAAGGCATATCGTGGGTCGTTTAGTGCCGGATTTTGGCAGGTATTTGCCTTGGTGCTTGGAGCAGACCTAAAAACAAAATACGGTACAAAAGAAGAAGACGCTGTAATAGAGCGTGTAATTGTACTTGTAGAAGCAGGGCAATTGTAGAAAGATAAGTCGTTGGTTGCTAAAAAAAGTTGTGCGACAACCGTAAATTTGAGTATGTGTATTGTAAATACACTATTTTTTTGTAAATTTGCACTCCGATTTATGCAGTGTATAGATGAGTAAAATTACGACTAAGAATCGCAAATGTCCTCGTTGTCACAGAGTAGTAGTGTCTTTGAACGATGAAGAAAATAGATTCATTGATAGTTTTTGTGCGAAAAACAATATAGCCAGTAAAAGTAAGTTTTTTAGAGAGACTGTAATAAAATCGGTGTTACAACAACTTTATAACTATAGTCCTACGTTATTTGATTGATAAATACGTGATTGTATGAAAAAGATATTAATATTAATGCTGTTTTGCGGCTTCGGACTAAGCACCTATATGTTTTGTCAGTCGCCAAGTCGTGTACCGGCTACACCATATCCGATAAAAGTGGCACAGCCGAATGGAGATACCATCACTATTCGGCTTTTTGGCGACGAGAGGCAACACTATTTCACATCGATAGATGGGTATGTAATAGTAAAAAATGCCGAAGGATACTTTTGTTATGCTGCAATGAATAACGATAATGAGATAATAGCATCGAAATATAAAGTGGGGAAAAGAGGTATATGTGTGAGAAGATATTTGAAGAAAATATCTAAAAGCGAGAAACTTAAGAAAACTATTTTGTAGGTAAGACTTATGGCGTTGCCCATTGAGAAAAAATTATTAAACAGAAACATACAATGTCTATCAACGAAGTACAGCAAGAAATAATAGAGGAGTTTTCGATATACGACGATTGGCTCGACCGATACCAGTATATAGTAGACCTAGGCAATTCGTTGTCTGACTTTCCGCCCGAAGAAGAGACCGATATGAATCTTATAGAGGGCTGTCAGAGTAAAGTATGGATAATAGCCTCATATATAGATGGTAAAGTATATTTCAAGGCAAAAAGCGATGCCATAATAGTAAAAGGAATAGTGGCTCTGCTTATCAGAGTGCTTTCGGGGCGTACCCCCGACGAGATATTGGGAAGCGAATTGTTTTTTATCGATAAAATAGGGCTTACCGAACATCTGTCGCCGACACGTTCGAACGGGTTGGTAGCTATGGTAAAGCGGATGAGAATGTTTGCTTTGGCATTTAAAACTAAATTTGAATAACTAATCACTATGACAAAAGATATGGACGTTTATCAACATCATCCCGAGGAGAGTCCCGATTACCAGGGATTGAGGATACAGAGGGCTCTGCGAGTACCTCCTTCGGTGCGTAGTCCCTATTTTCATAAGCTTAAAAGACGTCCTCATTATTCGGTAGACGATTATGTGAAAGGTATCCTTGACGGTAATATAACCATTCTTTCCCAAGCAGTTACGTTGATAGAAAGTTCGATAGAGGCTCATTACGAGATGGCTCAGCAGGTGATAGAGAAGTGTTTGCCTTATTCGGGCAATTCGATACGATTGGGTATCACCGGAGTGCCCGGCGCAGGTAAGAGTACTCTTATAGATGCTTTGGGAATGGATATCGTACAGAAAGGCAGTCGGTTGGCTGTGCTTGCTATCGACCCGAGCAGCTCTATAAGCAAGGGGTCGATACTTGGCGATAAGACACGTATGGAACAACTATCTACGCATCGTAATGCGTTTATTCGCCCTTCGCCTTCGGCAGGTTCGTTGGGCGGAGTGGCTCGTAAAACGAGGGAAACCATCATACTGTGCGAAGCGGCAGGCTTCGACGTGATATTTGTCGAAACCGTAGGGGTGGGGCAGTCGGAGACAGCAGTCCACTCTATGGTAGATTTTTTTCTATTGATACAACTCGCAGGTACGGGCGACGAACTGCAAGGTATAAAGCGAGGTATAATGGAGATGGCAGACGGCATTGTTATAAACAAAGCCGATGGTAGCAATATCGATAAGGCTAATATTGCCAAAAGCCATTTTACCAATGCTTTGCATCTATTTCCAATGCCACCTTCGGGGTGGTCGCCACGAGTACAGACCTGCTCGGCTTACGAGCATATCGGACTCGACAAACTGTGGCAGATGGTAGAAGATTATGTCGATTTCACCAAGAAAAACGGATATTTTACTACAAAACGTTCGACTCAGTCTAAGTATTGGATGTACGAGACTATAGAGCAGTATCTGAAAAATAATTTCTACAACAACAAGCAGATAGAGATATTGTTACTCGAAGTAGAGAAGGAACTTTTGCAAAATAAGATAACACCTTTCGTAGCAGCACATAAACTGTTGAATACCTACAAAGATATTTTAATAAATCAATCACATAATAAATAACACGAGATGAAAAGATTAGCACTAATTACTATTGCCATACTTTGTGTAACGGCGACGTATGCACAGAAATCGAAAAAAACGTCGACTGCTGTCGTAGTAGCCCCGAAGACGGTAACCGAAATTACTTCGTACGCACTAGGTGTAAATATGCTTAGCGGACTCAAACAGAATGCCGAGCAGTATGGTATAAAACTCGATTGGAAGTGGGTGATAAAGGGACTCAAAGAGGCTTCCGAAGATAAGAGTCAGTTCAACGAGACACAGCTGAGAGATGCGTTCGCTATGCTCGACAGCCTTGTGAAAGATAACAATAAGGAGAAAGCTAAGGTACAGAAAGATTTTCTCACTGAAAATGCTAAAAAAGAGGGAATAGTGGTAACTCCGTCGGGTTTGCAATACAAGGTGATTCGTATGGGGAACGGAGCTAAACCTACTGCCCATGACAAAGTGAAAGTGCAATATGAGGGTAAGACTATCGACGGAAAAGTATTCGATAGTTCGTATCAACGCGGTGAGCCTATTACATTCCCTTTGAGTAATGTAATAAAAGGTTGGGTAGAAGGGATACAACTGATGCCTGTAGGGTCGAAGTTTATGTTTTACATCCCTTCGGAACTTGCTTACGGTGAGCAGGGGGCAGGCGGCGGAGCCATAGAACCAAATTCGACTCTGATATTTGAGGTAGAGTTGCTCGAGATAAATCCGAAAGAAGACGAGCATGCCGACGAACATGGTAAAACCGACCAGCCGAGAATACGTTTTTGATACGAGATTAAACTTTTGGGAAGTAATATTGTCTATAGACTTCTGTAAATTGTTGCCTTTTTAGCTCAGTTGGTAGAGCAACGCATTCGTAATGCGTAGGTCGGGGGTTCGAGTCCCCCAAAAGGCTCTAAATCGGGGACTACAAATATAGTTATATATGCTTGGAGACTATTTTGTAAGAGCCGATTATTTATTTTATAAACCATATAATTCACCCTATTTAATATGAACAAATATAAGATACTAAAAGCGATATTGTGTGTCGCAATCATATCGTGTTACTCTTCGATTTATGCGCAGGAACGCCCCAAACTCGTAGTGGGTATAGTGGTAGACCAGATGAGGTGGGACTATCTGTATCGCTATTACGACCGTTATTCGGAGAGAGGTTTTCGTCGGCTTATGAACGAAGGATTCAACTGCCAGAATACGATGATAAACTATATCCCGACCGTTACCGCAGCGGGTCACGCTTCGATATTCACTGGTTCGGTGCCGAGCATACACAGCATAGTAGGAAACGACTTCATAGTGCAGAAAAACGGCAAGTCGGTAGGAGCTACTTACGACGAAAACGTGCACGCAGTGGGGACTGACAGTTCGAAGGCGGGGCAATCGTCGCCCGTAAATCTAAGAGCTACTACTATCGGCGACGAGCTGAGGCTTGCTACCAATTTTCGAGCTAAAGTAGTAGGCGTATCGCTCAAAGATCGAGGTGCGATATTTCCGGCAGGACGTATGGCAAATGCTGCTTTTTGGCTCGATGAAAATACAGGCAATTGGATTAGCTCGTCGTGGTACATGGATTCGTTGCCTAAGTGGGTGGAGAAGTACAACTCTTCCGACAACGTACGAAAGTATATCGATAAGCCTTGGACGACATTATATCCGATCAATACATACACACAAAGCGTATCCGACGTGCGTTACGAATGGGAGTATCTCGGCGATAAGTCTACGATACAGTTCCCTATCGATTTCCGTAAGCTATTCGATAGCGGAAAACACAACTACGGACTGCTCAAAGACTCGCCTTGGGGCAATACTATCACCGCCGACTTCGCTAAGCAGGCCATAAGGTATTATAAGCTTGGAGTAGACGATGTTACCGACTTCCTGACAGTGAGTTTTTCGGCTACCGACTATGTCGGCCACCGATATGCTCCTAATTCGATAAAGACGGAAGACACATATCTCAGGCTCGACCGCGATATAGCATCGTTGCTCGAATACCTCGACGGCAAAGTAGGCAAAGACCAATATATCGTCTTCATTACAGCCGACCACGGAGGGGCACACAACGTACAATTTTTGTCGGACAATAAGGTAGAAGCTGCTTCGTGGAATAAGTATATAATGTGCGACAGTCTCAATAAATACCTCAGTAAATCGTTTGGCAAAAAAGATATAGTGCTATCGCTCGACAACTATCAGGTAAACTTCAACTACCCGTCGATACGCAACGAAAGCAAAAAGGAAGAGATAATAAAGGCTTGTATCGATTTCTTCGAAAATATAGATGCCGTAATGTATGTAGTAGAGAATCGGAAGGCAAGCCAAGCCTCTATCCCTGCTCCTATCAAAGAGCGTATCATAAACGGCTATAACCCACAGCATTCGGGCGAGATACAACTCATACTGAAACCGCATTATTGCGCACAATCGGCACCCAAAGGCACTACACACGGACTATGGAACCCGTACGACTCGCATATACCGCTTATATTTTTCGGAAAGGGTATCCCAAGCGGGCAGACGGTCAGAGAAGTATATATGACCGATATTGCTCCTACAGTAGCTGCTCTGTTGAAGATACAGATGCCGAGTGCTACGGTGGGTAAGGCGATAGAAGAAGTGTTTGTTTATAACAATAAATAGTCTTCTGCTCTACGATGAAAGATATTGTTTTCAACCATAAAGTGCCCGTACAGCTGAGGTTCAACGATGCCGATGCTTTGGGGCATATCAACAACTCGGTGTATTTCTCTTTTTACGACCTTGGTAAGACCGAATATTTCAAGACGGTACGCGGTAGGCATATCGATACGAAAGATATCGATGTGGTGGTAGTACACGCCGAAGTAGACTTTCTGTCGCCCGTATTCTTGTCGGACAATATAGAGGTACAGACTGCAGTGTCGTCTATCGGTAATAAGAGTTTCACGCTTGTGCAGCGTATCGTAGAGGTACCGACCGATACCGTAAAGTGTATCTGCACGACGGTAATGGTTGGGTTCGACCAAGCAACCCACGAGTCGAAACCCATTTCGGAGGAGTGGAAGAGAGCTATCTCTGAGTACGAGCATAGATTTTTTTCGTAGATGACCGGCTACTTGCAATATATCGTGTGGGATGTTGCTTCCGACCTCTATGTGGCGGGGATACCGATACATTTGTATGGCGTATTCTTCGCATTGGGGCTTCTGGTCGGCGGTATGGCTGTAATACATCTTATGCGTCGATATACGGCGAGTCAGAGCTATCTGATTTATGCCTTCGTAGGTATATTGATAGGAGCGAGGCTTTTTCATTGTCTTTTTTACGACCCTATGTATTATGCTTCGCACTTGGCGGAGATATTTTTGCCTATCGAAGAAGAGGGTGGTAAGATGGTGTTTGGCGGATTTCGGGGACTTGCCTCTCACGGCGGGGTAGTGGGGCTTATGGTGGCTCTGGCTATATTCGCTCGTCGCAATGGACTTAATTATCTCGAAGTGTGTGATATATTTGCGGTAGCTACTCCGCTTACGGGCGGTTTTGTCCGCCTCGGCAATATGATGAACTCCGAGATACTGGGCATACCGACCGCCTCGCCGATGGCTTTCGTCTTCAAATATGCCGACGATATACCGCGTTATCCGGTGGCACTATACGAGGCGTTGTGGTACTTTGCTCTCTTCGTACTGCTGTGGTTTGTATACCGAGCCTACGGCAATAAGCATCGTCTTCGTGGACTATCGATGGGAATCGCTTGCACGGGAGTAGCTGTGTTTCGTTTTTTTATAGAGTTTATCAAAGAGAATCAAGAGTGTTATACGCCATTACTACCCATAAATATGGGGCAGATGCTTAGCATTCCTTTCGCAGTGGCAGGAGTATGGCTTATAGTGGCTGCAATACGACGCAGGAGCTAATATTTTTTACAAAGTTTGCTACTCGACCGCTTGGCGTAAGAGTCGAAAAATTTGGATATTAAAAATATTTTTTCTAAGTTTGCATTCTCATTTTATTATATTGGGAGAAAATATATTGGATAAAAGGCTGATTTCCAGCTTCTTGACAGGCGGATGATGCCATTTTCTCCGAAAGGGACTAATTAAAAACTTTATTATTCAAGAAAAGAACATTATGAGATTATTGAAAATTATTATTGCCATAGTACTGCTCGCATCGGGCTTGTCGGCAATAGCGCAGACCAACACCCACAAACAAAAGAAAACCTCTAACGCACATAACGATATCCTTACAGCCTCGGACGACCTCGTGGGTCACGAGAGTTATAAGGCGTTTTACGGACAGTTGCCACCGCTTAAAAACAATGGATTTGTTGAGGAGTCGCAAGACGAGTTCGGAGAAGACATTGACGAAGATTTTGAGGTGCCGGCAGAAGACCTCTACGGGCTGTCTTGGACGTCGGAGTTTATCAATCCGTATAAGATAAGAATCGACGACCTACCCGATAGCACTTGGGTCGATTGTCGTGGCTTCATCTTTCCTATCAGACGCCAGAGCAATAATCGGATCACCTCCGACTTCGGGGCACGCCGTCGCCGTTACCATTACGGCACGGATATAGGACTCAAGGTAGGTGACTCGATAGTGTCGGTCTTTGACGGCACCGTGCGTATCGTTTCTTATGACGCACACGGCTATGGTAATTATATCGTCGTCCGCCACAACAACGGTCTGGAGTCGCTCTACGCCCACCTTTCGCAGACGATAGCAGTAGAAAACCAGAAGGTCAAGGCAGGAGAGCTTATCGGGCTTGGCGGTAACACAGGGCGTTCGACAGGTCCTCATCTGCATTTCGAGTTTCGATTTTTGGGTAATCCATTCAATACGAAGAAAATAATAGACTATTCGTCTGAAACTTGTCTCGCTTCGAATTATTGTATCACAAAAAACGAGACTTTCAAACACAAGACCGATATCGAAAGGTTGAAGCAGCGCTCATATCACCGCGTACGCAGCGGCGAGACTCTATCGCAGATAGCACGACGTTATGGTATTACCGTAACAAAACTCTGTAAGCTAAACCACATAAGCCGTACCACAGTGATACGTCCCGGACGAACCATCAGATACCAATGAGACTCACTGCAGAAAGAGCATGTACTTATTGGCAATCACTATGATGAGAAAATAAATAATATAAAAAAGATATGGGGCTATCTCCGGATAGCCTCATACTGATTTATGGATACCTTGCGAGCAACTTTCAGATTACTCCTTAGCAATTTCCCGAAAACTATTTAGCAATTTCCGGATTACTCCTTAGCGATTTTAGTTTACTCGCTTGACACTTTTGACGGCTTTGATTTTCAATAGTTTTTTTGTCAGCAATTCTATCTCGTCGTTGCTGTGAGCGAAAAGTGTGATATTGCCATAGAATGCTCCGTCGATAGTGCTGAAATTGATGTTTTTAATATTTATCTGTACCTTTTCGGATATTACGTTCACTATCTGTCGAAGCAGTCCTTGTCGGTCGATACCCTCTATCGAGAGGTTGATGAGGTACGAATTGTCCATATCTTTCTGCCAATCGACGAGTACTATTCGATTCCCGTGAGTGGCTTTGATACGTTGAGCCTCGTCGCAGTCGAGTTTGTGTATAACGACGTGGTGATTATCTTCGAGGAAACCGACTATCTCGTCGCCCTTTATGGGTTTGCAGCAGGGAGCGAGCCTTACGAGGTCGAACGCCATATCGTCTTTGGTGATATAATAGACCTCTTTGGGATTGATGTTGAGTTTAGGCACCTTTTTACCCCCCATTATATTGAAGTTTTTGGTGAAAAAAGAGAATATGCTTGAGGCAGGACTTTGGAAAAGGCTCTTCGATACTTGCGTCAGGTCGACCTTTTGGCGCGCAACGTCGACGAAAAAGTCGTTGCGTTTGTCGTAGTTGAAAAATGTTTTTACCTTATCGATATTGTCGTCTACGAGTTTCTGCCCGAAAAACACGAGCAGACGGTTTACCTTCTCGGCACCCTCCTTTTGCAGCTCGGTAACTTCGGGACGCAGAAATGAGCGTATCTTCGATATCGCGTTTTGTGTCTTGGCAAAGTCGAGCCATGCCGCTTCGGGCTGCTGTGTCTTGGAGGTGAGTATCTCTATTTGGTTGCCGCTTTTGAGTCGTTGCGATATTGGCACAAGGCGACTATCGATTTTACCGCCTATGCAGTGGTTGCCGATATCGGTGTGTAGGGCGTAGGCAAAGTCGAGAACCGTAGACTCTTGCGGCAGTCTCTTGATATCGCCTTTCGGAGTGAATACCACTATCTCTTTGGTATCGAGATTCATCTTGAACTTATCGACAAACTCTACCGTATCGATATTTTCGGTAGCCAGCAGTTCGCGTACGGAGTGGAACCATTCGTCGAATTCCGAATTGTCTTCGATACCGTTTTTGTATTTCCAATGAGCAGCCAGACCGCGTTCGGCTATCTCGTTCATTCGTTCGGTACGTATCTGCACCTCTACCCACGAGCCGATTTCGCCCTTGTCGCCGCGACGCATAACGGTAACGTGCAACGCCTGATAACCGTTTGCTTTGGGTGTCGATAGCCAGTTGCGGGTACGCGACGGATGCTCGGGATATAGCGAGGTAACGATACCGAATACCGTCCAGCAAAGCTCCTCTTCGCTCTTGTCTGCCTGCGGTTCGACGATGATACGCACAGCCAAGAGGTCGTATATTTCGTCGAAATTCACCTCTTTCTTCTCTTGCTTGCGGTATATCGAGTATGGCGATTTGATACGTGTGATGATGTTGTATTTTATTCCTCGTTGGTCGAGTTTCTCGCGTATCGGCACCAGAAAACTCTCTATCTTCTCTTCGAGCTTGGGCGTAATCTTGGTGATTTTCTCTTCGAGTTCGTGGTATAGCTTGGGTTGCTGATATTTAAGGCAGAGGTTTTCGAGTTCGGTTTTTATTTTGAAAAAACCGAGACGTTCGGCGAGTGGCACGTAGATAAATATCGTTTCGCCCGTTATTTTCTGTTGTTTCAGTGGCGGCATAGAGTCGAGAGTACGCATATTGTGGAGGCGGTCGGCAAGCTTTATCATTATCACCCGCACATCGGAGGGGATGGTAAGGATAAGCTTTTGGAAGTTTTCTGCCTGCTTCGAAACCGATTCGTGGAAGATGTCGCCCGAGATTTTCGTAAGCCCGTCGACAATATTTGCTATTGTCTCGCCGAACATATTGGCAATGTCTTCGACCGTGAAGTCGGTATCTTCGACCACGTCGTGCATCAGGGCGGCACATATCGAGGTCGACCCGAGCCCCATCTCTTCGACGCATATCTTTGCCACAGCCAGAGGGTGCAATATATACGGTTCGCCCGTACGACGTTTGACGCCTTCGTGGGCTTTGGCAGCAAACTCGAATGCCTTTGCTACGATTTCGAATTTATGTTTGTGGTTCGACGCCCCGTAGGCTCTTTGCAGGTCGTCGAACGCCTCGAGTACCATCTTGTCTTCTTCTTCTTTGGTATATACGTGCATATAGATACGGCTTTTGTGGTTGTAGATGCAAAAATAGTAAAAATATTTGTTGCTGGGTAGCTTTGTAGCGGCGGAGAAGCGTTTGAAATATCGTATGTGTGTATATGCATATATATCATTCATCCTTTCGCCATATTATCAATAACATCGTATAATGTAATAAAAACACCTTTTTTCCTGCCAAGTTGTAGACAGACAATGTACTACTACGGATTGGGAAATTTTTTCAAAAAAAACACGATTTTTTTGTCCGTTATTCAAAAATTAATTACTACCTTTGCACCCGAATGGTGATTCAAAAATACCTCATTGGCTTGGGGTAGAATTGAAAAGGGAATCCGGTGCAAATCCGGAACTGAGTCCCCAGCTGTAAGTTCCTGTAACTTAGATTTTGCACAGCATAAGTCATTTTTTCCGGACAGGAAAAGAGAAGACAAGCAAAATCGGAACAAGTCAGAAGACCTGCCATCGACAACTCTATTTGCTTTGGGAAATTTTGAGCAAATCGGGAAAAGTTTTTTCAATATTTATATACAAAGTAATTGTATATCGAAAATGAGTGCGTTTACGCCTGAGGCGTATATAGCATTTTGTTTAGTGCGGGTGTAGTACGCAGTTGTGTAATAGATAAATGCATAAAAAATTATATATCTATGATGACACGAGAAGAGTACATTGCGAGTCTTCGCAATATGAAGCTGAACGTCTATTTTATGGGCGAGAAAATTGATAATCCGGTAGACCATCCTGTGATACGTCCATCGATGAATTCGGTAGCTCTGACCTACGAACTTGCACAACAAGAGGAGTACAAAGAGTTGATGACAGCTACCTCGAATCTTACGGGCAAAAACATCAACAGGTTTACGCATCTGCATCAGCGGTGCCGGCGGACAGGTCGATTATGTACGAGGGGCAATGCTCTCGCAAGGCGGCAAGTCTATAATGGCTATGCCTTCGACGGCTGCCAAAGGTACGGTGTCGCGTATTGTGCCATTTTTGGCTCACGGCGCAGCTGTTACTACCTTACGAAACGATGTCGACTATATGGTAACGGAATACGGCATCGCTCACTTGAAAGCCAAGACACTGAAAGAGAGGGCCAAGAGTCTTATATCTATTGCACATCCCGATTTCAGGGCAGAGCTTACCGAAGAGTTTAACAAAAGATTCGCCCAATGAAGATAGATAATTTATTAAAGTACGGATTATAATATTAAATTGTTATGCAGTTATTAAAACTAAAAAGTAGGTTGCACAGGTTCGAGTACTTTGCCGACTTTGCCAAAGAGTTCGAGCTCGGCGATAAAGACTTGGTCATAACCAATGAGTTTTTGTACGAGCCATTTATGAAGTCTCTCGGACTGAAGTGCCACTTTGTAATGCAAGAGAAGTACGGACTCGGCGAACCGTCGGACGAGATGATGAACTCTATTCTGGCAGACATCAAGAAGGTTGATTTCGGACGTATCATCGCCATAGGAGGCGGCACGGTAATAGACATATCCAAACTATTCGTTTTAAAGAATCTCGATAACGTAACCGATGCTTTCGAGCGTCGTATACCGCTTATCAAAGACAAAGAACTTGTGATATTGCCCACTACTTGCGGCACAGGCAGCGAGGTAACAAACATTTCGATAGCCGAGATAAAGGCAAAGCATACTAAAATGGGGCTTGCCGACGATACTCTCTTTGCCGACGATGCAGTATTGATTCCCGAACTGCTCAGAGGGCTGCCGTTTCGATTCTATGCGGCAAGTTCTATCGATGCCCTTATTCACGCTATGGAGTCGTATGTTTCGCCGAAAGCCGGTGCGTATACGCAGTTATACAGCAAGGCAGCGATAGAGATTATCATAGATGTATTCGACAAAATAGCACACCACGGCGAAGAATATCGTTTCCAACGCTTCGGCGATATGCTCGTAGCAAGCAATTATGCGGGAATAGCCTTCGGTAATGCAGGTGTTGGTGCCGTTCACGCTCTGTCGTATCCTTTGGGTGGTAACTATCACGTGCCGCACGGAGAGGCAAACTATCAGTTTTTTACCGAAATATTCAAGTTGTATCGGACAAAAGCACCTAAGGGCACGATAGAGACACTCGAAAGTATCGTTGCAGACATACTGCGGTCGCCCATTGCCGACGTATACGACAATTTGGATAAATTGTTATCTAACTTGTTGCAAAAGAAGCCTCTCAAAGAGTACGGTATGACCGAAGCAGATATCGACCTTTTTACAGAGAATGTCATTGCAACTCAGCAGCGGTTGCTCGCCAACAACTACACCTCACTCACTAAGGAAGACATACGCAATGTATACAAAAAACTGTTCTAAGATAATTCTCACTATAAATTAACACTAATATCTAAACCTCCTTTCTATAAATGGAAAAAACTGATCACGATGAAATTAAAGAAATGATTGTGGCTGCCCGCAGAGCACAACAAGCTTATTGCCAGACATTCGACCAAGCCGATGTAGACGAAGCCTGCAAGATTACGGCAAAGCTCGTATTCGACAATGCAGAATATTTGGCTAAACTCGCCGTAGAAGAGACGGGAATGGGCGTATACGAAGATAAAGTAGCCAAGAACCGCAACAAGTCGAAAGGTGTATGGTACGACCTGAAAGACAAAAAGTCTATCGGCATACTGAGCATCGACAACAAAACAAACCTAATAGAGATAGCCAAACCTATCGGTGTCGTGGCAGGCATAACGCCTATGACCAACCCGATAGTAACGCCTATGTCGAAGATTATGTTTGCTCTGAAGACACAAAATGCCATCATTATTGCTCCGCACCCGAAGGCAAAACACTGCTCTTCGCTTGCGGTGGATATGATTAACGAAGTACTCAAACCTCTCGGAGTACCCGAAGGAATGGTACAGGTGGTGCGAGAGCCTTCTATCACCAAGACGCAAGCTCTTATGGCTATGTGCGACGTAACGGTAGCAACAGGCGGTATGCCTATGGTAAAATCGGCGTACTCTTCGGGCAAACCTTCGTTCGGTGTAGGTGCGGGCAATGTACAGGTAATACTCGACCGATTCATCGATTACGACTTAGCGGCGGGCAAAATCATAACGGGACGTTCGTTCGACAACGGCATTATCTGCTCCGGCGAACAAAGTTTCATTTATCCCCGCAGCGATAAGAAAGAAGTTTTCGAAGCTTTCGAGCGTAATGGAGCCTATTTTGTCAAAGGCGACGAACGTGAAAAAATCGTCAATGCCATATTCGAAGACGGTATGCTGGCTCGCGACATTGTAGGGCAGAGCGTCAAGTTTATTGCCGACAAAGCTGGTGTAGACGTTCCCGAAAACGCCAGAGTGATAGTCGTCGAAGCCAACGGCATAGGCAGAGAAGATATTATCTGCAAAGAGAAGATGTGTCCTGTGATGGCTTGTTTCCCTTATGATTATTTCGAAGAAGCAATCAATATCGCCAAGACCAATCTTTTCCTCGAAGGCAACGGACACACTGCCGGTATTCATTCGAACAACCAAGCGAATATAATAAAAGCGGGTATCGACCTATCCGTATCGCGTCTGATAGTAAATGCACCATGTGCTACTACTGCCGGAGGCTCGATACAGAACGGTCTGCCTGTTACGAACACTCTCGGGTGCGGAAGTTGGGGCAACAACTCCATTTCAGAAAATTTTACCTATAAACACTTATTAAATATAACACGTGTTGCCCCGCTTTCTACCCGTATTCACGTCCCATCGGACGCAGAAATTTGGAATTAAACCATATAGGGTTTATTATATTTATTTACTTTCTTTCAGCATAATAGCAAGAAGGGCTGTCTGTGTGAACCGGCAGCCTTTTTTGTGTATATCAAAATCTTAAAAAACTCTTTGAGTAAAACGACGATATTTCAGTATGCTATTTTTGGTAAAATACCGTTCAGTTGAGCCAAAGCGATACCGTAATTCGTAATGGGGATATTCTGGTATTTAGCTTGCTCGATGCGATTGAGTACATATTTTCGGTTGAACATACACGCCCCACAATGTATAATCAAATCGTATTTGCCGAGATCTTTTGGGAAGTCGTTGCCCGAGACGATGTCTATCGTAAGCCCTTTGCCTACCTTTTTACGCAACAGATTGGGTATTTTCACCCGCCCGATATCTTCGGTCGCAGGGGCATGGGTGCAGGCTTCGGCTATCAGTACTCTCGATGTTTCGGTAAGCGATTCGATTGCTTTGGCACTATTGGCAAAACATTTTATATCGCCTTTATATCCGGCAAAAAGTATCGAAAACGAAGTCAGGCGACTCTCGGCGGGAGTATTTTCAGAAACAGACTTAAAAGCCTGTGAGTCTGTGATAATCAGCTTTGGCATATTCTTAAGTACCGACAAAGATTCCTGCATTTTTTCGGGCGTACAACTTACGATAATACATTTTTTATCGAGCAGTTCGCGTATTGTCTGTACTTGTGGCAATATGAGTCTGCCTTTCGGTGCTTGTGCGTCTTGCGGCATTACGAGCATCACCAAATCGCCCTCAGCTACAAGGTCGCCCGTAATGCTGTGGGAGCCGTAATCTTCGGGTATCTTTTTCAATATAGACTGCCTGATATTCTCTATACTTTCGGGAGAGGAGGCACTGATTTCCAACGCCTTTTGCCCGAATAGTTTGTACAATCTCCGAGATAGTTCGCTTGTATTGGTGCGTATATCTATTTTGTTTATTACCGTTATTACGGGGATTTTTCGCTCCTTTAGCTTGCCAAACCACTCTATTTCCGACGATAAGTCGGGTATATCGGTCAGAGATTTGTTGCCGCAAATAAGTATGGCTACGTCGGCTTTGTCCACGGCAAGCAGAGTCTGTTGCATACGTTTCTCACCCAAAATACTGTGGTCGTCGAATCCGGGAGTATCTACAATTAGCGACGCCCCTATACCTGGCAATTCTATCGCCTTGTATATCATATCGGTAGTAGTCCCTTCCACATCGGATACCACCGACGTCTGCTGCCCTGTGATGGCATTCAACAACGACGATTTACCGCTATTGGTAGCTCCCAATATTACTATGTGTAGACGTTCGGAGTTAGGTGTATTGGTGGTATTCATTCTTTTTTTGCGTTTTTACATCAAAATCTAAAGTCGCGTTTGCCCTCGCTTATGAATTTCAGGTTGCGGACGGTCAGCAGTCTTATCTTTTCGTTGGGGATAGAGCCGAGCTCTTCGTCTATCAGTCGAAGTCCCGCTTTGAGGGTGCCTTCCGAGGCGTAATCTTCGAGATACTCTTTGAGGGTCATCAGTGCGTTCGGTCCGCAGCAGTCGGCTATCTTGCCCGATTTTACAAGAGCCATAAACCTGTCGCCTGTGCGTCCTTCGCGGTAACAGGCGGTACAGAAACTCGGTATATGACCGAGCTCGAGCAGCCAACGTACTATCTCGTCGAGCGTACGTGTATCGCTGATATCGAACTGAGCCGAATGGTCTGCGTCCTCGGCTACATTCGAGTAACCGCCGACACTCGTGCAGGAGCCTCCGCTCAGTTGCGATACGCCGAGCTCCAATACCTTTCGTCGCGACTCCTCAGACTCGCGTGTGGAGATAATCATACCTGTGTATGGAGCGGCTATGCGTATTATTGCCACTATTTTCCCGAAAATATCGTCGGATATCGAGTTGTCGAAGTCGTCTGTGTCTATGCTGTCGGCAGGGCATATACGGGGCACGCTGATAGTGTGCGGACCCACACCGAAATGGGCTTCGAGATGTTCGGCGTGCATAAGTAGCCCGGCGAAGTCGTATCGGTAGTTGTTCAGTCCGAAAAGTACGCCTATTCCCACGTCGTCGATACCTGCTTCCATAGCACGGTCCATAGCCTCAGTATGATACGCGTAATTACTCTTCGGTCCGTAGGGGTGGAGCGTCTCGTAGTTTTGTTTGTCGTACGTCTCTTGGAACAAGATATATGTGCCTATGCCTGCATCGTTTAGCTTCTTGTAGTTTTCCGCAGTGGTAGCGGCGATATTGACATTTACCCTGCGTATCGCTCCGTTTTTGTGTTTTATACTGTAAATCGTCTGTATCGACTCCAGAATATACTCTATCGGAGCTAAGGTCGGGTGCTCGCCCGCTTCCAGAGCGAGGCGTTTGTGTCCCATATCTTGCAGCGCTATCACCTCGCGGCGAATCTCGTCTTGAGTCAGTTTTCGGCGGGCAATATTTTTGTTTTTTGCGTGATACGGACAATATACACAACCGTTTACACAGTAGTTAGATAGATATAGAGGGGCAAACATCACTATACGTCTGCCGTAGAATTTATGTTTTATCTTTCGGGCTAAGTCGAATATTCGTTCGTTTACCGTACGGTCGTCGCACTCCAGAAGCACCGCCGCACTGCGATGGTCGATACCGCCGCATCTTTCGGCTTCGTCGAGAATGGAGTCGATAAGCGGCAGGTTGTTTTTATTCTCTTCGGCATATCGGATAGTATCCAATATCTCACTATGGCAAATAAACTCCTCTGCTTTCGATGAACTTGGTATGTAGGGCATTTTTATATACTGTTTGTTATAGTTTTTTTTACAATTGATTATTTATATATCACTCTCAAAGTCTCCTCGCTCGAACGATATTTCGTATCCTATCCCTGCGAGTTGCTCCGCGAGTAGCGACAATCCTTCGGCGGCTTCTGCTCCAAGCGTTGCTTTGTTGTCGTACAGAGAGTATTTCACTCTGTCGTCTTTTGGCGATAGGTTGGGCATCACTACGTTAGCTCCGGCGAGTATCCCTCTCAGTCTGCCGTCGGGTGCAAGCGTCGCCAATGCCGTTGTAGCCGGTATCAGTGCCGTCGGGTGCATCAGGCGAAATATCGAGAGCAGCAGCAGGGTAAGCTCCATTGTCCCCGATTTATACCGTGCAAAAGGCGTATCGCTATGAGGGATAAAAGGACCTATGCCTATCATTTGAGGTTGCAGCCGACGGATAAACAGTATATCCTCTATGAGATTATCTACTGTCTGACGCGGACTACCCACCATAATGCCCGTCCCTGTCTGGAAACCTATTTCTTTGAGCGCACCGATACACTCTATACGGTTGTCGTAAGACATCTCCGACGGGTGAAGCTCCCGATAGTGAGCCTTGCTGTAGGTCTCGTGCCTCAGTAGATAGCGGTTTGCTCCCGCCTCGAACAGACGTCGGTACGTCTCTTTGCTTTTTTCGCCCAAAGATAGCGTTATGGCGCAGTCGGGAAATTGTCGTCGTATGCGTGCCACGATTGCCTCCAGTCGGTCGTCGGATATAGCAGGGTCTTCGCCGCCTTGCAAGACAAAGGTACGGAAGCCGAGTTCGTACCCGTCGGCACAACACCCTATAATGCTATCCTCCTGCAATCTGTAACGCTCTATATTGCTGTTGCTCTTGCGGATACCGCAGTAATAACAATCGTTCTTGCAGCAATTGCTTATCTCAATAAGTCCGCGTATGTATACTTTGTTCCCGAAACGGCTGAGGCTCACCTCGCGTGCCTCTCTGTTGATACAACTCAGTGTCTCCTTGTCGTACCCAGCCAAAAGAGAGTAGAACTCTTCGGTAAGAAGAGTTCTATCCTTTTTCAGCTTATAGACCAACCGTTTCATAGGTCTTCTCTATCTTGAGCAGCTCTCTGTCCATTTGCTTTCGTCCCGAGGTGACATCGTTGTATGCACAGGGTCCCGTAATACAACCGCCCGGGCAGGCCATCACCTCAATGAGGTTGCCGTTGGCTTTGCCCGACCTTGCACTGGCTCTGAGCAAAGCAATATTCTTCTTGTTGAGGTCTGATATGTTAATATCTATCACCTGTTGGTCTTTGCCACGTACTTTGAGGTACGATTTGACAGCCCCTGCTACGCCGCCTGCAACGGCAAAGCCGTGTGCCTCGCGTACGGAGTCGGTCGCTATCCTGAATTGAGGAGCTTCTTCTATTTTTATATCGAGCCCATCGAAGATGGAGCCGACCTCTTCGAATGTAAGCACCATATCTACCGCTTCGTCGCGGCGGGCTTCTTTGCGTTTACCCACACAGGGACCTACGAACACTATCTTGGCGTCGGGGTGTTGCTCTTTGGCTATACGGGCAGCATAGTACATAGGCGACCCTGTGGTAGAGACATATGGTTTGAGGTCTTTCAGATGTTTCTCGGTAAGTTCGATATACGACGGGCAACACGAGGTAGTCATAAACGACTGACCTTCTTCGAGTTTTTCGAGCAATTCGTGTGCCTCGTGGCTGACGGTGCTCATAGCACCTTCGGCAACTTCTATCACATCGGCAAAACCAATCTGTTTGAATGCTCCGTAAACCTGTTCTATCGTGGTCTTGAATTGTCCGAGAATCGACGGAGCTATGATAGCCACCATCTTTTCGCCGCGACGGATACCTTCGAGTATGTCGAATACTTGCGATATTTCGAAGATAGCACCAAAAGGACAAGCATTAATACATTTACCGCAGTATATACATTTGCTTTCGTCGATATGCTCTATCCCGAACTCATCTTTACTGATCGCCTTCACAGGACAAGACTCCTCGCAAGGAACAGGAATGTAAACTATTGCGTGGTACGGACAACTTTGGTGGCATATACCGCAACTAATGCAAGCGTCGTGGTCTATCTGAGCCTGACCGTTTTTCTGAAAGTGTACCGCATTTTTCGGGCAATTGGTGTAGCAGCCGCGGGCTACGCAACCCTTACAGAGATTGGTTATTTCGTAGTTTATTTGCACGCACGAAGAGCACGCCTCGTCTATGACGCATAGGATGTTTTCTTTTAAGCGTTCTCGTCTGTCGAGAGCCTGGCGGGCATAGGCAGACAGAGGAGTCAGTTCGTCTTTCTCATCGTCCATATCGAAACCCAGCAGAGGAAAGGTCTTGTACTTCCATACCGCTCTCTCTTTGTGGACGCAACACCGCCCCAGAGGTTTCGATTTCTTAGGACTCAGTTCTAATGGAAGTCTGTCGATTTTTTCTACAAGTTGTTCGTCTTTCCAGAGCCTTACGAGGTCTGCCAACAGTTTATGACGAACAATCATAACGTTGTTTGAAAATGCCATAGTGATAGTATTATTTTTATATTTTTTTGTTGTCTTATTCCGAGTGTAAAACCCATCTGAGAAAGAGTATGCAAAGGTACAAATATTTATACACAATATATGATTTTTGTTGATATCCATTAATGAAAAAAGGGTAATCATCATAGGATTACCCTTTTGTGTTAGGTTGCGACGACTCTTTGGGTCGGTCAGACTACTTTCTCTATATTCCAGACGAATGCCTTGACGCCGATTTCGGGATTGCGTTTGTCGAGTTTGTGGGTAGTTTTGAGTAGTTCGTCGACCCTATCGTCTTCGACAATACACATAACCGCCGAGTTCATCTCAGGCCAGGTGTGCGTACCGCGTCGCGGCTCTCCGCTGTTGGTGCCTCTGCCCTGAACCTGTTCGAAGAGGGTGAAGCCTCTTATGCCGAGTTCGTCGAGCATATACTCCACACGCTCTGTATTGGATTGGTTGAATACTATAAATACTGATTTCATCGTATCGATTTTATTTAGATTGATATTTTTATTAAAAAAGATAGAACACCGATGTGAAGCCCGATATGAGAATTATGGTTGATGACTGTGAACTTAAAATGACTTTCTTCCATTATTTGATTTAGTTTCTGTAATTCCCTACATCTTTCTACACATAGGTGTTCTATACGGATAAATATGATTTTAGTTTTCGTCTTTTATCTTCATAAATAGAAATTCTTTGCGTTGCTTTGCCTTTTTATCTCGTTCGCCGTGTTGCGACATCAGTGCATAGAGCACAGGCACTATTACGAGCGTAACGACGGTAGCAAACAACAGTCCGCCGATTACCACTATGCCGAGCGGTATCCACATTTCCGAGCCTTCGGCCGTCGACAGAGCCATAGGCACCATACCGAGTATTGCCGTTATGGCGGTCATAAGCACGGGTCGCAGACGACTCTCGCCCGACAGGGCAATAGCTTCGTTGAGCTCGTAGCCCCTGTCACGCATAAGGTTGATGTAGTCCACGAGTACGATACCGTTTTTCACCACGATACCCACAAGCAGTATCATACCGAGCATACCGACCATTTCGAGCTCCTGCCCCGTGACGAACAGTGCAAGGAATGCTCCCGAGAAGGCAAACGGAATAGAGCCGAGCAGTATGAGGAACGGCTTGGAGAAGCTCTCGAACTGCGATGCCATCACTATGTATACCAGCAGTATTATGAGCAACATCAGCGAACCCATATCGCGACTCATCTCCATTTGGTCTTCGTAAGTACCGCCGACATTGATGACTACGCCTTGAGGCAGGTCTATACCCCGTGCTATCTCTCTTGCCGCATTAGCCAATTCCAACAACGACGTGCCGGCAGGCGTTACGCTGACGGATACAATACGCTGGCGACGTTTGTGGTCGATAGTGGGCGGAGCCCAAAATTCGCTTACCTTAGCCAACTCTTTTACTTTGATAAGAGAGCCTGTCGGGGTCTGCAGAGTCATCTCTTCTATATCGGTGATAGAGTTGCGGAACTCTTCTTTGAGGCGTACTACTATTTTGTACTCGTCGCCGTCTTCTTTGAGGTAGCCTGCCTGATAGCCGTTGACCCTATTGCGGACGGCTGTGGCTACCTGTGCAGCCGACAATCCGCTGAGGGCGAGTTTCTCTTTGTCGAAATTTATCTGCAGTTCGGCACGGTCTTCGTCGCGAGAGATAGTGATATTGCGTGCTCCTTTGACGTCTTTCATCTTGTTTTTTATCTCTTCGGCTACCTTGTTGGTCGCCTCGAAGTCGTAGCCGTATATTTCGACAGATACGTTATTATTGCCGCTGCCACCGAATCCCATATTTGTCGATACATTCGAGAATACAACGTCGGCACGGTTGCCGAGATATTGTCGGAATACTTCGGCTATCTCGAATACAGTACGTTGTCTCTGGCTCCTTTCGGGGAAAGTTACGGTCATAGTAATGATATTATTCGACGACTGGTTCATCAGAGCCGAAAATCCTGCATCGTCGCTCGAGCCGGTAGTGGACGCTATCAGTTTTATTTCGGGAGCAAGCGATTTCAGGTCGGCTTCTATCTGTCGGGCTACACGCATACTCTCCTCGACACGTGTACCGCGTTGAAGTTCTATTTTGAGGCTCATATATCCATTGTCTTGCTGTGCCATAAAGTTGAACCCTATTTTACCCATAAATACAGGTGAAAATCCTATTATAACCACAGCCAATGCTATCAACGACGTAGCAAGTTTGTGTCCCAGACACCACCGAAGCAGGTTGGCATACCATTTGTCGAGAGCGGCAAGCCATTTCATCACAGTATTTTCGTACCAGTTGGCGTTTGCCGAAATCTCTTCTACCTCGCCCTTTTCGTTGATTATTTCTTTTTTACTTTTCAATAAAAGAGACGATAGCATCGGAGTAAGAGCTATGGCTACGGTAGCCGAAACGGTGATACAGATAGACACTATCCAACCCATCTCTTTGAACAGAATACCTGCTTGTCCGCCAAGCATCGTAAGCGGTAAGAATACGGCAACGATAACCATCGTAGTGGCTATTACCGATACCCATACTTCGTTGGTGGCGTATATTGCGGCTTCTCGCGGACGCGAACCGCGTTCGATATGACGCATTATGTTCTCCAATACCACTATAGCATCGTCTACCACTATGCCGACGGCAATCGTAAGCGACGCAAGCGAAATGATATTGATGGAGCTATCGGCTACGAACAGGTAGATGAAAGCACAGATAAGAGATATAGGTATCGACAGTATGATGATAAGAGTTGCACGCCACCTGCCGAGGAAAAACATCACTACCAACGCCACAAATACGAAAGCGAGCATTACCGCTTCCGACAGACCGTCGATAGAGTTTTGTATCGTCTGAGCACTGTCGTAGATGATTTGTGCTTTTATATCGGGCGGCAGACCCGGCATAATGTCTTCGGTCATCATCTTTTTTACCTTTTTGACGATTGCCACCGTATTGGCTCCCGTTTGCTTCATTATCACCATACGTATCCCGTTTTGACCGTTGATTCGTTCGTCCAGATTGACGTCGCGTATGGTGTCGCGTACATTAGCCAAGTCTTTGACAAATATGTTTTTGCCCAACCTGTTGGCTACTACTATGTTGTTTATCTCCGAGCTTTCGACGTATTCGCTCTGTACACGCAGTTGATACTGCTCTTTGCCCATTTTTATCGAGCCTGAGGCGAGGTTGAGGTTGTTGGCGGATATTGCCTGTCCTATCTGTTCGACCGATATTTTATAGGCATCGAGTTTGCTTTGGTCTAAATCGATATAAATATAACGTTCGGGAGTACCCGACAGCGCTATGTTACCTATACCGTCGATACGGTTGAGTACGTTTACAACATTGTCTTCCAATATCTTCTCCAACCCCGCGTAGCTCTCTTTTGCAGTAATGGCATACTGCATAATGGGGAAGTTGGAGGTCGAGAACTTGAATATCATCGGGCGGCTGCAGCCGTCGGGCAGATTGTCGTTGACCATATCTATTGCCGAACGTACGTCGTTTACCGACTCATCGAGGTTTTGCCCCCAATTGAGCTGCAACGACACGACCGAGATATTGTCTTTCGACTGAGATGTAATCTCTTTGAGTCCGTCGACGGAGTTGAGCGAGTTTTCGAGTACTTTGGTAACGTTGGTCTCTATCTCGGAGCCGTTGGCACCGGGATAGGTGGTCATTATGGAGACGTACGGTATGTCCATAGCGGGGAATTGGTCGATAGGGAGTTTTGAGAAAGAAAACACCCCGAAAACGATGATACCCACAAATATCAAAGCCGTAGTAATCGGCTTGTTTATAGCGGTCTGATATATAGCCATCTCGAAAAAAATTATTTTGTTTTTACACTATCTTTTGCTCCCTTATTGTCGGTTGTCTGCGGCGAGTTGTCGGCAATCTGCACCTTGACGCCGTCTACCAGACGTGCCTGTCCGACTACTACGAGTTCGTCGTCGTTTCTGAGTTCTTTCGACTCTATCTCGGTCATATCGTCGAAACGTTGTCCGAGTGTCACGCTGATACGATGTGCCGTATCGCCGCGTTTTACGAAGACATAACGTTCGTTAGACCCTTGCTGTTTGAGCACTGCCTGATACGGCACCACAATGGCATCGACCTTGCCGAGCGACAGCGTGGTGTGTGCAAACATACCCGGACGCAGCAGAAGCGATGGGTTGGGAATGTCCATTTTTACCGTAAAGGTATGAGTGGCAGGGTCTATGGTGGGGTAAACTATCTCTATCCGTCCCTTGAAGTTTTTGTCGGGATATATGTCCGACACTACGTTTAGCTGCATATTCTGCTTTACACGGGGGAAGTAGCTCTCGGGGATATTGATATGTGCTTTCAGACGAGCTATCTGGGCTAACTGCAATATCGGTTTTGTGGGCGAATACATCTCGCCGTCTTCGTAGTTTTTAGCGGTGATGATACCTGCGAAAGGAGCTATAACAAACGTATTTTTTTGCAGAAATTTGAGGTTCTCTTGCGAGGCGTCGAACTGAGCCTTGAGCTGGTCGTAGACACTCTGTGCCACGTTGCCCGTTTTGAGCAGCGCTTCGGTACGAGCCAAATCGACGGCAAGGCGGTTGTGTTGTACCTTAGCCGAATTCAGCTGTGTCTGGTCGAGACGTACGAGGAGCTGTCCTTTGGCAACGCGTGTGCCGGGTTCGACATAGATGTGTTCGATATTGCCCTGTACGGAGGGCGATACGTTCATCTGCTCGTAACCCTCGAGTGTGGTGGAATACTCTACCTCTCGGCTTATCTGACGGGGTTCGAGGCGTATTACCTGTACGTTTTCTATTTTGCTTTCTTCTTTCTTCTGACTTTTGTCTGCCGTACCGCAACCGACGAGTGTCAGTGCTGCAACTGCTATTATCAAGATAGATTTATTCATATATCAGATTTATTAATGTGTTTTTATATTGATTGTTATAATACTCAGGTTTATTGATTTGTATGTTGTTTTTATTTATTGAGCAAGTTTCGAAGCTCTATTTGAGCGTTGGTCATATTCATAATAGCTTGTATGTATGTGTTTTGAGCGTTTATAAAGTCGGAGCTTGCTTGTGTAACCTCGAGCGATGAGGCTCGTCCGTAGCGGAATTTCTCGGCAACTTTATTGAAGACACTGTTGGTAACGGCGATATTTTTCTTCTGAATAATAAAGTTTTCGTAAGCCGAATTAAGGTTGAATCTAAGCTGCTTGTCTTTGATTTCAAGCTGGTTCTGTGAGTCGTCGAAAGTGTTTTTGGCTTTCAGATAACTGTATTTTTTCTCTCTGATACTCATAAACGTTCTGCCTGAGGTGAAGAGCGGCACTTTGACGCCGATAGAGAAGACATTGGGCGGGTTCATATTCATCATCGGTTCGCCGTCGAAATATTTGATGTCGGAGTAGCGATAACCTATTGTAAGCGAGGGCGAATAGCCCATTGCAGCGAGTTTAATCTGTTTACGCGATAGCTCAAGATTTTTGCTCATAAGCCGATAGTTGTAGTTGTCGGTTATATCGAACTTGGTATGCAAGAGCCTCAGCGACGCCTCGGCGTTGGTCAGTTGGTCGAGATTGTCGGTAAGCTCTATGTATGTGTCGGCACCGACACCGAGTTGCAGCTTCATCGAGCTGTAAGTCATCTCGAGCCCCTGTCGTGCACTATTCAAGGCACTTTCGAGCTTCATCACCTGTACATATAGCTTATCGGCTTCGGTCTGCTCGGTAACACCTATCCTGACGGCTTCCACAGTGCTTTGATATATCTTTTCTATATTCATTTTGCTCGAGTCTAAAAGGCTGACTATATGTCTATTGGCGAGGATAGATATATAAAGCTGTGTTACTGTCGAGGTTATGGTCTGTTCTGTCTGCAGTCGGCTGATGTCTGCCATATCGACGGCTATTTTGTTTATCATTGCTCCGACTATCTGCTGTCCGCTTATCTGCATTCCTGCCGAGATGCTGAAAGTGCCGTTGGGTGGACTAGCCCGTTCGATAACGTTTACCATATCTTCGCCCGTAGCAGGGTTTTTGCCAACGGGGATACGCATCTCCATCTTGAAGCCCATCATATTCTGATAGTCGTAGCCTGCCGTAACTTGTGGCAACATACTTGCTATCGTCTGCCAACGTTGTGCCTGAGCGATTTTGACGTCGTACGAGGCGTTTTGCAACTGACGGTTGTAGCGAATAGCCGTATCTTTTGCCTGTTGCAGAGAGAGCGAGACGACGGTAGCACCCTCGCTTGCCCGCTCCCAGCTTGGAATTATCGGAGTAGACACCTCTGTCTGTCCCCAAAGCATCACCGTCGTTGCTGCCAGCGCCAATATCAATGATTTTATTCTTTTCATTTTAATGAAATAATTTTATGGTCGATTTATACTATTGTTTGTTACTTATCGAATTATAATACTCCAATCCTTTGCTGTTGCACACAATGCGGAACATAGTGTCCATACAAAAGTCCATCATACGTATAAACGGTATTTTGTTCGTATTTGAGTACTCCAACATATTGGAGAATATCTCGCTTATGAGTTTTTTTGTAAGCGTAAGGTCCATATCTTGTCGAAACAACCCTTGTGCAATGCCCATATTGAGAATACTCAATGCATTTACTTCGGCATCTTCTTTTATTAACCGACAATGTTTGTCGAAAAGTTCGGGGTAATATTTCTTCATATCGAAGTGGATTTGGAAAAACTTCTCGTCGTCGCGTCGAGGCTTGTTCTCGTCGTCACGTCGAGGCTTGTTGCGGAAAGTATTGGTTTTCGATATCAGATATTCGATTATATTGTCGTTGTCGGCAATCTCTTCCATCTGTTTTTTCTCGATGCGTACGCTCTTCAATATCTCTTCTATGAGTTCATTTTTGGTTTTGAATACAGTATAGAAAGTCTTCTTCGATATATGCAGTTCGGTGCAAATATCGTCGATGCCGACGCGTTTGAGCCCATAATCCCAAAACATCTGCTTGGCTTGTCGAATTATTTTCTCTTTCAATTCCATCATACGATATGAATGCTCGTTGATTTGATTGTACAAAAGTACGCAAAAAGCGAAAAGTAGAACTTATTGTGATATTAAATAAGGTTAATTACAAAAAAATATTTTTATAAATATCTGATAATAAGGAGTATCTTGGAAACTGAAAAAGTTTAAAAGTTTTCTGGTGTAGAGTAAAAAGATACTTGTATAAATCTATAAAATAAAAGTATTACCTTTACAGATACCTTTGGGAGAGCAATAAACAGACATAATAATATTATAAATAATTAGATTAGAATATTGACTGTGAGTGGATTTGGGTGTTGAATGGCTCAATACTATGTTGACAAATAATTTAAGGGAGTGAATCGTATGAGAAGGCATTATTTGGACAATATCAGATGGATGACGGTCGTTGCGGTTGTTATTTATCACGTGATTTTTATTTACAATGCGGTTATGCCGCCGTACAAACGCATCGGTGCATTTGCCGAAACTCAGACGCAGGACGCCGTGCTGTATGTTTTGTATCCATGGGTTATGATTTTACTTTTTATCGTTGCGGGAATAAGTTCGCGCTGCTATCTCGAAACCCATTCTATCCGCGATTTTGTACGTACGAGGACGCGGAAGCTGCTTGTACCGTCGACTATAGGGCTGCTGCTTTTCGGCTGGCTTCAGGGGTGGCTGAATATGACCCTTGCAGGCGGATTTGACGGGATTCCCGATACGATGCCGAAAGTCGCCGTTTTCTCGATTATGGTCGCATCGGGAACGGGCGTTTTGTGGTTTATACAAATGTTGTGGCTTTTTTCGATGCTGCTTGCACTCGTTAGAAAATTCGAAAAAGGCGGATTGTACGAATTGTGCGGCAAAGCGAATATTTTCGTGCTCCTTCTTTTGGGTATTCCTCTTTATTTTTCGGGGCTCGTTTTAAACACGCCCGTCGTGCAGGTATACCGCTTCGGTATCTACGCTTTTGCCTTTTTCCTGGGCTATTTTGTATTTGCGCACGAAAATCTTATCGACAGGCTCGGTAAAATCGACATCATACTCGGTATTGCGGCATTGCTTTCGGGAGCGCTTTATCTGTATCTGCATTACGGCGATGAGTATGCCATTATGCCGACCGTCAATTCCGTTTCGGCAGTCGTTTACGCTTGGCTCGCTTCGCTTGCGATTTTAGCCCTGATGAAGCGTCGATACAACCGTGAGTCTGCCTTTACGAGCTTTATGACAAAACGGAGTTTCGGCTTATATGTGTTCCACTATTTCCCGCTGACGTTTGCAGCGTGGGTTCTTGCGAAGTATGCAAAACTTTCTGTAGTACCGACATACGCGATTGTGGCTTTTGCTTCTTTTCTCGGTGCTTTTGTGCTGTACGAAACGGTAGTACGTATTCCTTTTGTCAGATGGTGTCTACTTGGTATAAAAAAGAGTTCAAAAAAAATATCGGGTGAAAAAATAGCTTAAAGACAATATCGTTCAGCTGTGGAAACTGCGGAACTCTACGCAGCAAATCTAAGACAGACAGTTATACCAAGATCGAACCACTGCAATATTCGGAGAGTCTCTCGGATATACCTTTTTGATGGAGAAAAAAAGTTGCTTGTACAAATAATAAATAAAAGTATTACTTTTGCAGACGCTTTTTGATATTAATAAACAGACACAATAAATACTATCACAAATGGATAAACTAAGCTATGCATTGGGAGTGAGTTTCGGGCAGCAGATAGCTCAATCACACTTACCGATATCCGACTTCGAGTCGTTTGTCAAGGGGTTGGAGACGGTAATGAAAGGTACCGCTCCGGCGGTAGACTTCAATGAGTGTCAGCAGGTACTCAACGACTTTTTCACCAAGATGCAGGAAGAAGAAAACAAAAATATGGCTACTACCAAACGTGAAGGCGAGGAGTTTCTAAAACAAAATGCCGGACGCGAAGGTGTAGTAACGACTCCGAGCGGACTGCAATACGAAGTAATAAAGCAAGGCGAGGGCAAGAAGCCGTCTGCCGCCGATAAGGTGCGAGTACATTACCATGGTACTCTGATAGATGGCACCGTATTCGACTCGTCGGTACAACGCGGTATGCCGGCCGAATTTGGTGTAACACAGGTAATAAAAGGCTGGGTAGAGGCTCTACAGCTGATGCCCGTAGGCTCCAAATACAAGCTATATATACCTTCCGAACTTGCATACGGAGAGCAAGGTGCGGGAGCTATGATCAAGCCACATTCGACTCTGATATTCGAGGTGGAGCTTCTCGATATAGTCAAATAACAATCGGACAATAAACACAAAATTTTTTTATAAATAAAACACACAATGAAACGAGTAATTCTTTTCGGCACAGCGGTTATTTTATTGACTTTTTCCGCTTGTAGCAAAAAACTGCAAACTACTGCACAATTAAAAGATCAATTGGATTCTATCAACTTTGCATTCGGGGTAGCTAACGGTGCTTCGTTCATCACTATGTTTTCACCCGAAGATACTACCAAAGCCAATATCGAGGCTATGCTTGTCGGTTTCGGCAAAGGGTTCAGACAACTCTCGGAAAACGAGATAAGCAAGTACGAAGCCATAGTGGCAGGTATACAGCTCAACAACGGTATCAAAGACGGATTCCTCTTTGGCGACAGCGCTATGACAGTCGACAAGCAGCTTATATATAAGATTGTCGACCAAATACTCGAGGGTAAAGACTCGGTAAATGGGCTCAATAGAGAGAAGGCAAATCAGTATTTTTTCAAAATATATCAGCTCAGAAGAGATACCGTGCCTTTGCAGCTCACAAAAGAGATAATCGACTCTATCAACATCGCTTACGCTGTTATGCAAGGTTCTAACCTCGCATACAACCTCAACGACACCAACAGAGCCGAGTTTATCAAGAATTTCCACAAAGGAAGAGACATCACCAAATCTACGGAACGTTTCGAATACCTCGGTCTTACTATGGCTTCGGGCGGCTTCCAGATGTTCAAAGAAAAAGGGTTGCTCAACGACTCTACCATCACTCTACGCCCCGAAATAATGGTAGTCGGTATCAATGCCGGAGCTCTTGGTGTTACGACTCAGTTCACTGCCGACGGAGCTCGCGAATATCTCAGAAATGTTGTCGACAAACGTCGTGCCATTCAGAACGAAAAGCTATACGGAGAGTGGAAGAAGCAAAACGAAGAGTTCTTGGCAAAAAAGGCTCAAGATCCAAAGGTGAAATCGACTGGAAGCGGTCTTCTTTACGAAGTGTTGAAAGAGGGACGCGGCGCGAAACCCACTGCCGAACAGACGGTGAAAGTTCACTATCACGGCACTCTTATCGACGGCAAAGTATTCGACTCGTCGGTAGAACGCAAAGAACCCGTAGAGTTTGCTCTCAATCAGGTGATACGAGGCTGGACTGAAGGTCTGCAACTGATGCCCGTTGGCTCAAAGTATCGTTTTTACATTCCGCAGCAGCTGGCTTATGGCGACCAACAAGCAGGCGAGAGCATCAAACCATACTCTACTTTGATATTCGATGTAGAGTTGCTTAGCATTGAGAAGAGCAAATAAAAATATTTGTAATTTTTTCATAGAGACCGTCCTATAATTATAAATTGTAGGACGTTTTTTTTATTAGATAGCAGTATGTCTCTGATATGGATTGTGTTAAAATAATAGAGACTTTAAGATAACTTTTGTGAAGTACATTAAGTTCATAGCAATTATATCCATTATTGGCTTGATTACCTTGTATCTGTGAATTGCTTTCAAAAAATTGTATCTTTGTAGTCTGAAACAGCCTTGCTGCTCCTGTTACCAAGGAAAATGTTGTCGATGTGTATTGGAGTAAGATTGGTGAAATGATCGAAACAATAAATCTGTAAATATTTCCAATTAATAAAGATGGAAGTTATTAGAGTTCTTTTTATAATCGTGCTATGTGCATTTTTGAGTTGCCAAAATGCTAAACATCAATATTCTGTAGCGCAGGGAGATTCTATAGTGATGTCTAAGATAGATGATAAAATTAATATGTGTGAAGATATATGGAAAAGAGATAGTTGTGGATGTTTGAAACAGAGAACAGCTCAGATGGCCGATAGTATTATTACAAACAATCATCTTGTTGGTAAAGATACTCTTGCGTTTATAGAACACATGGGTCAATACAATAAAAAACAAAAAACTCAAGATGGTTTCGCTTTAATATACTACATTAAATCAATTTGCATAAATAATGAGATTGATGAGAATGCAGACAAATCATGGATAATGTTCGATTTTAATCTTGATGGTAAGTTAAAAAGGATACCGGAAGCGATAGCGATAGAATAAAGAAGAATATTTGAATTGTATGGAAGTAAATCACTTCTACTATGAAACGGACATTGACAACCTCGGACGAGTGGAAGCCGTTTGTGGTTCTAACGAGTTGGCAACAGGTGTGCTGTAAATGATTGCATTTGACTATCAGTCTAAGGCTATTTTCGGCACAAGTGTTATAACTGCACTGGCTTACGCAGTGACCAAGCATTACGACATACAGCACCCAAGCCACGATTTGTTGTGAATTGCTTTGAGAAAATTTGTATCTTTGTAGTCTGAAACAGCCTTGCTGC
>ERZ773070.54-NODE-54-length-85564-cov-20.607445_pt1 | contig 85564 bp, 83 predicted proteins | sample MGYA00580618_ERZ773070 | MGnify/ENA primary metagenome ERZ773070 (study PRJEB29015, sample SAMEA2738023) | human oral metagenome | biome: human oral; feature: human-associated habitat; material: dental | place: China | collected 2019 ...
GAGGGATTCGAACCCTCGATGAGTTGCCCCATACCGCTTTTCGAGAGCGGCCAGTTCAACCACTCCTGCACCTCTCCATATTGCCTACGTATTATATCAGATATGCGGTGTATAATATAGGTATGGAAGATTCAATTTTTACTAAAATTATTAAAGGCGAACTGCCTTGCCACAAAATCTACGAAGATGACAAAACGATTGCATTTCTTGACATTCATCCGCAAGTCGAGGGACATACGCTCGTTATTCCAAAAAAACAAGTTGATAGCTTGTGGGACTTAGACGACGACACGTACGCTCATCTCTGGAACGTTGCAAAGCGTCTTGCGAAACACATTGAGCGCCTCAAGATTCGCCCGCGCGTTGCCTCGGTCGTGATGGGATATGGCGTGCCGCATGCGCATATCCATCTGATTCCGATCGGCAGCGAAGCGGAATTAAAGCAGCCGCAGGATACAGAATCGCCAGTTGATCATGACGCGCTTGCGGCGATGGCAGAAAAACTGCGAACTAATGCTTAAAATCATTGCTATAGGTAAAAAACACGAACCCTGGGTTGCTGCCGGCATAGAGCGTTATCAAAAACGCTTGCAGCGCCCGTGGAATATCGCGTGGGAATTGTTACCGCATAGTCCATTCGATAGCAACAACGCCCGCCATGATGAGTCTGAACGTATATTGTCTCGCTGTGGCGCAGACGAGTTCGTTGTCGTCCTTGACGAGCGTGGAAAATTGCTTAACTCCCCCGCCCTGTCGCGGTCTCTTAGCCAAGCATTCACAAGCAACCGCACACCTATCTTTGTTATCGGCGGCGCATATGGTGTTACTGATGCATTACGTGCTCGTGCTAATCTAGTATGGTCGATCAGCCCGCTTGTATTTCCCCACCAGTTGGTGCGGCTTATCCTTATTGAGCAATTATATCGCGCGCAAGAAATCGCCCGAGGCGGAAAATATCACCATGACTAGTCTTCTTCAGACGTCTCATTCCTCGCAGCAATATTATCAAGTAATATGACACCTCCCAAACAAAAAACCGTCTAACACTACAACACCGGTATGTACTTGATAACCCCCTCGTGCTCATATTATCAAACGCGGGAATTGCAATACGGTAAGATAACAAACGTGTGTTCATGCTGATTTTAGTGCAACACTAGCTTGCACTCATCATATGCCTCCACGCTCGCCCACCCACCAATCTTATAGCTGAATTTCGGGTCAGTATGGCCGAAATCCAAGTTAGAAACTATCGGAATATTTGAGCCTATTTTCTTGCTGGAAATTATAGCCGCTAAGCTATCATTAGCTGCTATAGACTCACGCTGGAAACGGCCAAATAAAATGGCTTTTACCTGACGAAAATACGGCTGCTGAATTAGCGACTGTAGATTGCGCTCGAAAGTTTCCGGAATAGAATCGTAGCTGTCGTCCTCTAGACACAAAATAATATCTCCCTTGATGCGCGGGAAATACTCTGTGCCATTGAGTAAATTCAAACTGCACAAATTGCCGCCCAACAATGTGCCGCTCGCCTGTCCAGGTTGAATTATCTTCATGCCGCCATTCACGATTTTAGAGCGCGGAGATTTCTCATCATAATCCCAAGCGTAATCATAAAATTCTTTCGACGCCCGAACTTTGTATGTCTCGGGTTGTCCGGCGAACAAACAACGCCTGAAGTATTCCAGCGAATAGTTAGACTCTGGGGGTAGACCAAAGCAATAAAAATTTGGCGTAGCAAAAGTCACCAAGCCGGTCTTTGCCAAAATCGCGTGATTCAGTACTGTAATGTCCGAAAAACCCGCAAAAATCTTCGGATTAGCACGAATAATATCCCAGTCGATTCGCCCAAGCAGCTGGTTGGAATTAAACCCGCCAATTGCCGCTAGAATCCCTTTGACATTCGGGTCAAGAAAGGCTGCGTGCAAATCATCAACTTTTTCGACATCTGTTGGACAACCGCGCTGCGAACGCGAAAACGCGTATTGACTGAAAGAGACTTTCAAGCTAAGCGACTCTAGTGCTGTCTGCGCCCGCGCGAGCACAACCTCGTCAATATCACTAGCCGAACGTGCTGGTGCAATAACTCGTATTTCATCTCCTGCATTTATTTTTTCTGGTAGCATATTATCCTTTCAAAATTTTACAATCAAAATACCTCCCGCGTAGGAGGTATATAATAACAACATCAACACACCTCCTACGTCAGAGATGGGAATGATGATGGATGTTAATAAATGATATCATGTATATGAATTGTTATCTTATTAAAAGGTGAGCGGGTAGCCTCAAACACCACAAATAGTATCATTGACCGCCTGACGGCGATGCATCTCGACACCAAAGATCTCGCTCGTTTCGAGCGGAATTGCATAAGTCAAAGCTAGCCCTTTCCTAACGACCACTCCTGGTTGTTAATGTGTTCAAGCCTTAGCGGCAAGGTAACTGTACATCACAGGGCATATAGTACTCTCTATCTCTTGATTCGTCAACATTTTATGTTTGGTTCATTAGACTAAGATTTAGCTTTCCTCTACCCTATCCACCATGCTAAATAGCGGATAGGATAGATATCTAAACCCATACCCATATTCAGAGATTAAAACGTGGCATATTGTGAAGTTGTTGGCTATTCTATGAGAGTATGATAGCTATTCAGATAGCCTCACGCTATACTCTGGTCTAAATTGCGTATGATACAGTGTACTTAATACTTAAGAGTTGTACCACCTATTGTAAAACTGTCTTACCGCTATACCTTAGTTAGGTAGAGATCAATGAAAGTTACTGTGAGCTACGGACTACTTTGAACCGCACAGAGTACGTGGTGTGGGCGATGGTGTTCATAGACGTATGATAGATATATTCGTAGACACGTAGAGTTCTTGGTTGGGAAGGTAGCATGTATTTAGGCTTGTAAAGCACGGCAGCAAGAGTAAGGATGGCAAGGTGTTATATATCAATATAGTATTGCAGCGCCAAAGTGCGCCTCGCAAAACTATGTGGGGTCGGTCACAAAGACCGTAAAAGACTACTTCAGGCTAGAATTGCTTCAATCTTCACCTCAAAGTAGTGTAGATTCAGGTAATAAAATGCTAATTTAAGTTTCTCCTTGATTGCATGGGGTATTATGGAAGCTGCTAGCTACTCAACGTGCACGCCCTCTTTCGTTATCTGAGCCAAAATAGGTATCGCGATAAGTGATAAACTGACGCATAAAAGATTGGCGGCAAATAGCGCAACCCAGAAGTGGACATCTGGAAATGTAAAAGTGAGCTGGTCGTTGTGGAACGCATTTATCGTTAACAACAGGAAATAGCATGAGAGAATACCAAGTGAAACTGCTACAGCCGATAACATTGTGAGCGGTATGGCGATTTCCGCTGCTAACGAACAGATTAAATTTGATAAGTTTGCGCCGAGAATACGAAGCTGGATAAAGGTCCTTTTGCGTTCATAAACATTGCCTACGACACTGACAAATATACTTAGTCCGCCAGTGGCGATGACAACGGCGAGTATGGTTACAATCAGTTTGCTTAGGCTCTTAATTTGTGCAGCTGAATTCATTGTGTCGAGGCTACTATACCCAACAGTAACGACAGCCCCAGTTTTGCGTCGATAAGAGCTTGCTATATTCTCGGCTAACTCAATCATCTGGGCGTATGCGGCTTGATTCTTTGCAACGATCACATAGCTATTCGTGGAAATTTCTCCGTTAACAGCGTTAACATCAACGATTCGCGTTTGCGCGCGCATCGTACCTGAACTATCTACAGTGATTTGTTGTACGGTAATGATTGGTTTTCCAGAAAAGCTATCGGGACACAGCAACTGAGTGCGTCGCTGTAATTGCTGGCACGAGTCGTAGTAGTTTCCCTGCAGAGCGTTCTCTTCATCTCCTTTTGCTTGAAAATACTTTTGAATATACGTTTGAGTCGCTAAATCTGCGAGTGCGGTATTATTTTCTAATTTGCTGATAAGTGCTTCGTCAATCTCTTTTGAAGACTCGGTAATTTTTATCTGCGAGGGACGTTGTAATTTATCAATAGGCAACAAGCTGACAATAGGTACCGTTTCACTTCGTTTCTCGCTTGAATGTTGCACTATTGCGAGAAGCGTCACAAGCAATGATCCGACGAAAAGAGCAATAACAATTCCACTGATGCTACGAAATGTATTTCTTGATGTCAGTCGTAGCCTATATGTGGCCAGTATGCCGCTTGCTCGCTGTGAAATTTTCTCCATAGCAAAAGATAATAAGTATGTTAGATAAGGACCGCACATTACTATGCCTATGATAATTAGCAGTAAAAGCGAAGCGATAACGATACTCCCAGTTGCTGTATTGTCTGCATACCAGGATTTGCCGTATCCAGACAGAAGGTAGAGGCCACCAATTCCTGCTATGAGCGGAATCGCTGAGAGCATTGAAGGATGTTTTTTCACGCCATTACTTCGCGACACTATGAGCGGCGACAATTTTATTCGCCGCACAACTTGGAGATTTGATAAGAGAATGCATGCTACTATCAAAACTCCGACAATACCGTAAATAGACTGAGGGAGACCTAGATCGCTCATCCAGAACGCGTTTCCATTCAAAGATATCTGAGATAATGTAGGTATCCCAAATTGCGTAAACAACAGCAATCCTAGCGCAGTACCGGCTAGACCTAGCGGCAAAGCTTCTAAAGTGATTATTAATCCTACTTGATGCGTCGTTGCACCCACGAGACTGAGTGTCGCATATTTCCTTTCGCGCTGGGTTGTATCAATGCGAGCCACTTCGGTAACGAGGACGAGAATAGGTGTAATGAGTATTACACCGATCGCTATGATAATCGTATAGAACAGCTGGTTTTGTGAATTGTTTTTTGTTTTTTGGTTAGCTCGAATTTTGTCAACGTCGCTTGCACTAATAGCACCTAATCGTGCTTGCGGATTTTTCAGCGCAGCATCAGAGATGCGAAATAGTAGCATAAGAGAATCTGGCGATGGCGCAAGCGACTCTGGAAATTTACTTTTAATAGTGAGTCCCTGATACCGCTCTTTTAGGAGCTTATGTTCATCAATGAGCCTCTTAAGCGCTGGAGTCACCCATATCTCGTTATCCGCAGGCATTTTGTTAAATCCTACTGGTAATTTATTGGTCTGGTGAGCTGTTCGTACGCCAATTTCTTTGATTGAAAGTGTACGAAACCTCGTGTCATATGAAGATATGTATGTTAAGTCGTGGGATTTTGCTTGTTCTGCCGTTGGTTTCGATCCGGTGGCTAACAGCGCCGAAAGAAAATCATCCTTTTCCTGGCGTAATAGCCATCCTTGCCCTAGGGAGACTACGGTCGTGAGAATAAGAGTTGCCAGAATAACTGATAGTATCGTGGTGATAACGCGAAATTTTGATTGCCTGCTTGATAGCCTTAATAAAACTAAAAGATTGTTCATGGTGAAGTACGTGTTATACCCGATTCTATCAAGCCGTCTTTTAATAGTATATGCCTATCTGCATAGACTGCTACCTCTTCTGAGTGTGTGACAATGATAACAGTCTTACGATATTTGCTTGCTAACCAGACAAGTAGCTCCATAACCTTTTTCGCATTTACTGAATCCAAAGATCCCGTTGGTTCATCTGCGAAGATTACTTCAGGGTTTATCGCCATAGCTCGCGCAATTGCCGTTCGCTGCATCTCTCCGCCAGAGAGTGTGTGCGGTAAAGCAGAAATGACGTTCTGAACACCGACGAGAGAAGCCCATTCGTCCGCGGTCTTATACGCTTGCTTTTTTCTTACGCCTTGTAGCAACAGCGGCAGGGCAATATTGTCGCGGACCGGAAGTTCGGAAATTAGTTCGCCGAATTGAAAAATAAAACCAAAACTTGTCTTGCGTAATGCAATGAGACTGTTTGCGCTATAATGCGCAAGATTCTTGCCGTTGAAAAATACTTCGCCTTTGTCAGCTGCAAGGATTCCCGCCATACAATACAGCAATGTTGATTTTCCCGAGCCACTTGGCCCCATTACAGATAGAATATCCCCTGCGCGTACATCAAGATTGATTCCTCGAAGAACCTCTCTAGGACCAAAGTTTTTATGGAGTCCACGAACTTTGATAACGGAACACGAAGCTGTATCTGTTTTATTTGACTGCATAATGCTTAGGTAAAATTATATCATGTTCAACTAAAGCGCACTTTTCTTTACTATTTTGTGTTATTTAATAGCGCTATTTTACCTGGTAAATTTAGGTCAAGCAAACCAACGCTGCTTCTAGTAATAAAACTTATATGGGCTATATTATTGACTTTTAATAAAGTTTATGCTAAATTAAGTGGTACGATACTACTAAACATAAACAATAGACAATGACATATTTTGACTACCTAGCCCGAATATTCATCGCCACACTGAGCCTGTGTATCACTAGCGGCGTTGCAGTGCACGATAGCCATGTTGAGCACGTGATTGAAACGGCGAAGCAGGCAAAAATAAGCAAGCTAACCTCGCTGGATGTGAAAGCGATTAGCGAAGCGCGTACGCCGCATACGCATTCCGACCACGATGCAAGCAGTTCAATGTTGTCGCATAGCTTTACATACCAGTCGCCGAGCATTGCGCCGGATCGCCGCCATCACCACAAGCGCATTCTCGCCGTTCTTGAAGAAGGCGGACGCCACGCGTTTGACAATGCTAATTTGCCAATCCTTGACTAACTGCGCGCAATAACTTGCAGCTCAGTTTGCAAGCGTTTCACAAGCGCTCGCTCTTCCGCCAATTGACGGCGCGATTCTTCCACTAGATGAGCCGGCGCTTTCGCTGTGTAGTTTTCATTTGCCAAACGCGTTTCAAGCGTTTTCACCTGTTGGCGCACGTTTGCTAAACGCTTTTCGAGATTTGTTTGATGCTCGTACAGCGTGTTGTCGTCTAGGTCAAGCCAGGCGTCGCGTCCGCTTACCGCTAAGCGCAATCCCCTTGCCTGGTCAACATGCTCAACTGATTTCACGCGCGCAAGCTTTTGAATTAACTCAGCATTATCTGCTACGAGCGAGTCGTCCATATACAGCATGCCATACCGCTTATTGCCCGGCAGCTCGCTCATCACATAGCGTGCTTCGCTTACTAAATCTTTCAGCCGGCCGAATTGCCCAGCAGCGATATCATCGTATTCGGCGGGTTTCATCCACGCTTCGCCCGCCAGGATCGTGTCGTGCCACGGCAACGCTTGCCAAATTGTCTCAGTCACAAATGGCGCAAATGGGTGCGATAAACGCAGAATAGTGTCAAGAACATACGCGTTCATGCTGATATTTTGCTCAACTTTGCTCACTTCGACGAACCAATCGGCAACATCATCCCATACAACGTGATAAATCGTTTCAGCAGCTTCAGCGAAATGATAGGTTTCAAGTTGTTTTTCAACCTGCTGCGCCGCTTCATCAAGCCGGCTTAAAATCCAATGATCCGCCAGCGACTGCGGAATCGGCTCAGCCGCAGGCGTTTCGTCTGCAACAGATGCTTCAATGTAGCGTGCAATATTCCATAGCTTATTGCAGAAATTACGCGCTGCGACAACTTTGCCAGTATTAAAGGCTTGCGGCTGCGCAGCAGAGCGACTCGAAATCACACCCATACGCAGCGCGTCAGAGCCATACTCTGATACGTATTCCATCGGGTTGATGACATTACCTTTGCTTTTACTCATCTTCACGCCCTTTTCGTCAAGCACAAGCCCGTGCAAGTACACGTGGCGGAACGGTACCTTATCGGTGCGATACAGACCCATCATAATCATGCGCGCCACCCAGACGAACAAAATATCGCCCGCCGTCTCCATGACCGCCGTTGGATAAAAGCGGCTTAAATCGCCATTTGCTAGGTAGTCGGTGGTAATATACGGCCATTGGTTGCTGCTAAACCACGTGTCAAGCGTGTCTTCTTCTCGTCGATATGTTGTACCATCTACAACAATATGTTTCTGATCAACGCGGCGATCAAAGCGCCAATCATCTAGATTATCCTGTGATTGAAACATCGGAATTGGAATTCCCCACGGAATTTGGCGGCTAATGTTCCAATCCTTGATATCTTTCAGATAATTAACGACAACCGCGCCTTTATTTTCCGGCGTAAAGGCAACATCGCCGTTTTGGATTGCTGCAATCGCCCGATCAGCCAACCCGCGCATTTTCACGAACCACTGCTCTTTGACGAGCGGTTCAATCACTGTGCCACACTTATAGCAGTGCCCAACTTGGTGCTCAATATTCTCTTCACCGCGACGCAGCTCGTCAATATCAAGCGCTGTTAGCACGCGTTTACGCGCCTCTTCAACGGTTAGTCCTTTAAACTGCGCCGGTACGTTTACCATGGTGCCGTCAAAATTAATTACCTGCACTGTTTTAAGATTATGACGCTGCCCAATCTCAAAGTCGTTCGGGTCATGCGCCGGCGTAATCTTCACCGCGCCCGTCCCGTAAGTACGGTCGACGTATTCGTCGGCAATGATTGGAATTTCGCGATGGACGATCGGCAACTGTACTTTGCTGCCAATTAGATCTTTATAGCGCTCATCATCTGGATGAACTGCTACCGCCACATCGCCTAACAATGTCTCGGGACGTGTTGTTGCGATGATAATTTCCCCTACCCTATCAATTAACGGATAGGCAATTTTCCAAAGCTTGCTTTTTTCATTTTTATAGACAACTTCATAATCCGAAAAACTCGTCTGGTGTTTAGTGCAATAATTCACAATGCGCTCGCCACGGTAGATAAGTCCATCGCGCCACATCGCTTCAAACGTATCGTATACTGTGTCGATCACCTTTTCATCCAGTGTAAATACTAAATGATCCCAATCGGCGCTCACGCCAATTGCGCGTAGCTGCAATTCCATATCGCCGCGCCGCGCCGCCACAAAGTCCCATACTTGGGCGTACAAATCTTCGCGGTCGAAATTAAACCGTGTCTTCCCTTGCTTTTCGAGCTCGCGTTCGTACACTACCCACGTCTCAAAGCCCGCATGATCTGCCCCAGGAATATACACAGCATCATAGCCGCGCATTCGGTGATAACGTACTAAAATATCCTGGATCGCCGACCCGAGCGCGTGCCCAACGTGCAAATTGCCATTCGCGTTTGGCGGCGGCATGACGATCGCGTACGGCTCGCCCTCGCCTTTTGGCGCGAAAACCCCCGATTTCTCCCACATCGCATAGATTGTTGGTTCGTAGTCATTCGGTGTATAAGCTTTTGCTAAATTCATATCGGCTCTTCTTATTCATTAGGTTATTCACGTGAAAACTAAAAATCAAAAAGATAACCCAGGAATCGCTCAGCATAAGCGCCCTCACCTCTGTTATCCTTGCACCTTTTATTTTCTCACGTGTTTGTATTCCTTTTCATTATACCATAACTCCGTGTATACTGAGTGTATGTTACAAGGGAATGAATGCACTGAATCAACGGTGTGGAACGAAGTAATATACGATTTAGGCGGACACCCGCTTCAGCTGTGGGGGTGGGGAGAGGTAAAATCGGCGCACAACTGGCACGCGCACCGCGTATTGTTTACCGATCAGCAGGGCGGAGTTGCCGGTGCCGCACAGATTTTAGAGAGAATACTACCAAAGCCCTTCCGCCGCCTCTGTTACGTGCCGCGCGGTCCAGTCTGTAGGGAAGGGGATACCGCAGCAGTATACGAGGCGCTCGCAGCGTACGTGTCGCGGCATTTACCCGGCACACTGCTAACCGTCGAACCCGATACAGAGTTAGCTCCAACGGCAGCGGGGTGGCGGCGATCGTCAAATACGATCCTGATCCCAAAAACATTAATTTTAGACTTGCGCCACAGCGAAGAGGAACTGCTTGCCGCAATGGCGAAAAAAACACGCCAGTATATCCGTAAATCAGAACGGGCAGGTATCACGTTGCGCCGCGTCAAAGCGATGGACGACATCGAAAAATTACTCGAAATTTATCATCAGACAGCAGAACGTGCTGGTTTTGCTCTTCACGACGATCAATATTACCGTGACGTCCACATCAACCTGGGCGACTCGTCGCTTATCTTTGCCGCCTACGAAGGCAGCGAGCCGATCGCATTCGTCTGGCTCGCTGCCAGTCAGGAAACTTCTTTTGAGTTATATGGCGGCATGAACGAACGCGGGCAGGCGCTACGTGCAAACTACGCGCTGAAGTGGTTTGCTATCCGCAAGTGCAAAGAGTGGGGGATTAGTCGTTACGACATGAACGGGCTGCTTAATGACGGTATTAGTAATTTCAAACGCGGTTTTGCTAATCATGAGGATATGCTCGCTGGTACGTACGACTATCCGCTCAGTCCGCTTTATGGCGTCTGGACAAGATTGCTGCCAGCCGCTAAAAAAATAATCCGATATATCAAACACTAAGCACCAGCAAGCGACTGCACTGGCACAGCACCTTCACGCAGTACTGTTATAACTCCATGAGCATCCACCGTGATAATCGTTGAAGGCGGGCGGTTACTCAAATCGCCGCCGTCAACATAAAAATCAACGGAATCGCCAAAAATACGCTGCGCTTCCGCGATAGTCGCCGCCGTCTTTCCACCGTGTTTATTCGCGCTTGTTGTCATAAGCGGACCAGCCTCACGTAAGAGCGACCGTAATGCTTCATTCTCTGGTATCCTAACCGCGAGACTACCACGTTCCTCGCGCAAAAACTTAGGAACATGCTGCGCCGCAATCACCACGCTCAGAGGTGCCGGCCACAAATGTGAGACATACCGCAAAGCTGCCTCATCAAGCCCAAGTGCGATCAAATCATCAACCGATGATGCGATAACTGTACCGGCATGCGACTGGCGCGGCTTCGTCGCATAGAGGCGCTTAATCGGCTCGGGGGCAATAACCGACACCAAGCCATACACCGTATCGGTTGGCAATATGCCAATCGCGCCACCGTGCAACAATACAGCTAATTTTTTGTCGGCAACAGAGGTAAATAGTTGTGTCATTTACAACACCTTTGCAGAATTCCAAGCTGTATTTACCATAGATAAACTTGGAATGACATCAAGGGTATACGGATCAGCAGGTATGCCGTATTGAGTATGAAAAAACCCGAGCGTAGCAATCATCGCTGCATTATCCGTACAAAACTGCATCGGCGCATATTCAATCGCAATCGGCAAGCGAGCCGATAGCTGGCGCCGCAGTTCCTGATTCGCCGCCACACCGCCAGCAATCACGACCGACCGCGGCGCAAAGTCGCTATACGCACGCAATGTGCGCTCTACTAATGTCTCGACCGCCACGCGCTGAAAGCTCGCCGCGAAATCTTCCCGCTGAACATCATTTATGAGCTTTGGAAGCTCGTGCGATGGGAATGTGAAGTCTTTGCCTACTGCATGCTGCACTGCCCGTAGAACGGCTGTTTTAAGCCCAGAGAACGAAAAATTATACGGATTATCAAGCTTTGCCTTTGGCAAATGATATTTTTCGGGGTCACCATGCCGAGCAGCAGCGGCAATTGACGGACCGCCAGGGTAGGGGAGTCCAAGAATTTTCGCGACCTTATCAAAGGCTTCGCCAACGGCGTCGTCTTGCGTTTGCCCGAGCAATTCATAATCGCCGTGACCGTGGAACAGTACCAGCTGCGTATGTCCGCCTGATACAATAAGCGCAAGCAGGGGGAATTCCGGTTGCTTTGACGGTAGCTGTAGCGCCGAGCCATTGCTCTCGGTAATAAAATTCGCATACACATGCGCCTCGACATGGTGAATCGCGTAGAGCGGCTTATCGCGTAAAATTGCGAGCGTCCGCGCGGCAAGCGTGCCAACAAGCAATGAGCCAACTAAACCGGGCGCGTAGGTAACAGCAATCGCATCAATATCATTCCAACTGCACTGCGCCCGCGTTAGCGCCTCGCGGATAACCGGATTTATCACTTCAATATGGCTGCGTGCGGCTATTTCTGGCACAACACCGCCGTACTGCGCGTGAATATCAATTTGCGAATTTACCACGCTTGACAATACGCGGAAGCCATCCTCAACGACCGCCGCCGCTGTCTCATCGCAACTCGACTCAATTCCCAAAATTTTCATCAACTTTATTATACCACCCGGGGAGCACGCCTAGATACTAGCCGGTTTGCCGCAAAAAGTGGTACGATAGAACATATGAAGCAGCTGTTAGTGAGAGGCGTGCGAGCAATACTGCCTGTTCGTTTGGTGCATCAGCTAGAGGAGCGGTATCGCAAAATGCGCGTTCGGCTGGTGCGTATGCGATATGGCAATCCAGCGAAACATCTTCGCGTCATCGCTGTAACTGGCACGAACGGCAAAACAACGACAGTTAATTACCTGAATGAAATTCTCAAAGAGGCTGGCTATACGACAGCGATGTTTAGTACCGCAACGATTGAGATTGCCGGGCAAACAAGACGCAACGAATTGAACGCTACTGTCGCGAGCACAGCAATAATGCAGCGATTCTTCCGCCGCGCCAAGAAAGCGCATGTTGATTTTGTAGTAATGGAATTTCCGAGCCATGCGATTCATCAGCATAAGCTTGAAGGCGTGCCGGTCGAGATGGCAATTATGACCAATCTGACGCAAGATCATTTAGATTACCACAAAACTATGGATGCATACGCCGAGGTAAAAAGCCGCTTGTTTGCGCAAAATCCAAAATATATTGTCCTGAACCGCGACGACGAATGGTTTGAGTATTTTAACAAATTCCCCGCGCAAGCTCAGAAAATTACTTACGGCGAACATGCCGATGCCGAAGCGCATATTGACCGCGTAAAATTGTACCGCAAGGGAACAGAGGCGTCCATCACAATTGACCATCAAACTAAACTGGAGCTGGCCACAAATCTGCCGGGCAAATTTAATGTATACAACATGACTGCTGCGGTGTGTGCCGCGTATCTGCTTGGCGTATCGCTGAAGGACATTGTTGAGGGCGCCGCGAATCTCGAAAGCGTGCCGGGGCGATTTGAGCGCGTCAACACTAACACGCCGTATGATGTGATCGTTGATTATGCGCATACGCCAGACGGACTTGAGAAAATCCTCACTGCTGTCAAAGCAATCACAAAAAACCGCGTGCTGCTCGTTTTCGGCGCGACGGGCGACCGCGATAAAGAAAAGCGCCCGATTATGGGCGAAATCGCTGCGCGCCTTGCTAATCGTATTTTTTTGACCGACGAAGAAAGCTACAATGAAGATCCGGCAGCAATTCGTAAAATGATTTACGATGGTATAGAACGCGTAAGAAGCGGCATAGTAAAAACAACTGAAATCCCCGACCGGCGCGATGCAATCGCAAAAGCGCTTCGCCTTGCCGCGAAAGGCGATACAGTACTTATCACCGGCATGGGGCACGAAGTCTACCGCATTATCAACGGCGAGCGCGTCCCGTGGAATGATGCCGAGGTCGTGAAAGAATTACTCAAGAAAACCTAGTACCATGCCTGGCGCTTCAGGCGATAATATATAGCGCGCACGATTTTTTCAACGAAACGCTGCCATAACTTCGCCCGCCATGGACGCACTGGCAACAAGTATGTACCAGCATGATCGGTAACATGGTCGTTGAATCCCGCTTTGAATTGTCCGACGCCGTATAGCGGGTGGTTTTTATCTTTGATGTGCGCTGAATGCGGCGCGCCGCAGAGGTCGTAGTCGGTGATGCCGCGCTTTTTCAGCTCGCGGATCGTTTCGAGAATCAAAAGAGCAGGAATGCCGCGCGTAGTTTTACGGCGCGTGCTGCCAGCGTCTTTGCGGCTAGCTTTGTGTCCGAGCGTCATAACGAAATCTGCCGACGCAAGTTGTCCGTCATCGTAGGCAAATATGATAAATCCATGCCCGCTCTCGCAGTATTCGTTCCAAAACTTCCGGTAGTATTCGTAGGGGCGAATCACGAAACGCCCGTTTGCTGTTTCGGCAAATAATTCATAAAACGCCCGGTACGTCGATTCCTCTGCTGGCATAACACGGCAGCGCACCTCGCCCTTGCGTGCTTGGCGAATATTATAGCGAACTTTACTATTGAAACGTGCTTCGATAACCGCTAATTCTGGGCGGATATCAAGCCAAATCGTCGACATCGTCGGCTGTACATCAGTAGAACGCTGTAAGCCCGCTTGTAGCAGCGCTTGGCGTGTTTCTGGTGCGTCAATGAGTTGCGGCTCGCATTTCACCGCAAATACGCCTTGCGTGCGCGCAAACGCCTGTAGATCATGCAAAATCGCCGCCATATCCTCGGCGTTCGCAGCACCTACACCTTGCGGACAATACCATAACTTACCGAAACCGGCCGCACGCTTTTCGAGTGCTAACAGTGCTGCGCGATCTGTCACGATATACCGCGGTGTCCACCCGCGCTGCTGTTTGATGTGCGCAAAGGCTGCCAACTGAAAAAAATCACCGCCGTTTGGATTTTTACTCACTAACTCGTCCCACTGGTCAATCTCAGCGGGTGTTGCGAAATGTACTGTCATAGCTCCATTATATATCATAGTTATACTAGTATATTGATTTTTTATAAAGTTTATGCTAACATATGGCACATGGTTAAAGCGCCTCTTGATAATCCAAATCCAGGTTATAAAATTATTCAAGATAGCGGTGAGTTAGACACAAGCGTCACTGGATATGACAAGAACGGTTCGGCGGTATTTGGTAAGCTCGGTGCAGAAAATTTATTACAGCGGAATATGAAAGATATTGAAGCTCAGTACGTTACCGACACTGATGCTCTAGCGGGTATCTTTACAAGTGATGTCAAAGAATCAAAGCATTTTCTTGACAAAAAGGCACGTTATCCAGACGAACCTGTCACGCACGCTATATATCTAGATAAATCGGCTCGTAACGTTAGCAGTATTATAAATAAATTGTGGAGTCCGCTCACCGGTAAGTCATCAGAAGAAATTCCTGAAGCATCGTTTCTTAATATAGATAAAGAGAAATATTTACTTGCTATGGGATTTCCCGCTAGAGAATTACAACGCCCAGATCTTGATAAGATATCATTAGACAAGCTACACCCAAAATTCCATAAAGATATTATTCAGCAAATTCGTGCGCTGTATTTGCGCCCTGAGGATATTGACAAAATAGATGAAAATAATCTTGACGACGTTTGGAGCTACCCAACCGTATTCGATGGACAACGTGTTGCAATAGTCGATGAAACTAGATCATCGTCAGCAACATTGCGCATTGCAGACATGCTATTACAGGAGGCGTTTCCAGACGCGCACATTGAACCGGTTGTCTGGTCTGTTCCTCCGTTGTTCAGGTGGAGTTTAACGAAAGATGATGGTTCAGTTGAAAGTCATTTTGCCGCCTACCATGTGCCAGTTTGGTATGACAGTAAGTCGTCAGAGGGTCGCGGTGGTATTGATGACAATAATCCAGAGCTTCTTGCGAAGTCAAATAAGAAAACCGAGCGGATTGGACGTCATGTGTTAAGTGTTATGCGTACTGAGATGGATAGTAAGTCGCGTGAACTATTAGACGACTTTGCGCTCTTGGCAAAACGTTTCAGCGACGGAGATATTCCATACCGCCCGGATCCGAGTTCATACGGAGGGGTAGTTGGTGCGAAACACCGAATAGAAGAATTCTATGGTATGCCGCATAAAGACATTTTGCCGTATTTACAGGGAAAAGTATCTTCTGAGCAGTTTAAGAAACGTCTTGAATATCATCGTGCCTAGCCTTAAATATAGCGAAGCCATCACCATGATCGCACGAAAATAACCCAGAAGACATAATGATTTCCTGACCGGCAACGCCGCCAATTGCACGGATGACATTGCCCATACTATCATCTAAGTTCTCAAGCTCGACACAGATGAGATCATTGTTGTCATAAAATTCAACTGTTTCTCCAACAGCTAAATTGCCCGTGTATGAGTCAAACGCGACTTCGTATCGTTCTCCGGGATTAAGCTCCATAAGATTTGTTATTCTAGCATATTACTGCAAACATGTCAAAGAGTTAGCTCTGCGGGTTTGAAAGATAGTCAATTTCTTTAATAATGTCGAGTAATGCTTGGGCGCGCCGTCCTTCGTCGGGGATCGCTTTGGCGGCTTCGTGTGCGGGTGCGATGAGCGAACGGTCATCAGTAGAACGAATTAGCAGGAGATATGTGTCAAATTTTTCGTCGGGAGCGATATTGAGTTTATCAACAAGCGGGCGCAGCTCAGTGATGGCGTCTTTCTTGACAGCGTCAAGCGAGGCGTCGCCTGATGAAGCAGGCGCTGCCGGGGCTTTTATTGAAGCCGCGGCTTTAGCGGGAACGCTTGCTGGCGCAGTATCATCTGCCGGCGCTGGCGGCATCGGCGGCGGCGTTGGAGGTAGGGCGGCTTGCGGCTGCGCGGCAGCGGCATCATCGTTTACACCGGCCAATACCTTTGCAAGCTCTTGGTCGTCACTGATTGGTTGTGTCGTTTGCGGTTTTATATTCATTCCCACCTCATTACTATCATTCTTGTTATGCTTTCTCATATACTGTATCATAGATAAAGAATGTATCGCAAGTGGAAAAGGTGGTTTTAAGAATGCTCGATGACGCACAGATTTTGAAACAGCGCGACCGCTTAGGGGCGCTTGATGTTGCGGCAAAGCTGCACGCGCAAATTTCTCGCGAGATTCCAGTAGTAAATGAAGATCACGACGGGCGGGAATTGCGCCACGTAATTGTTGCCGGCATGGGCGGCTCGGCGCTTGCTGCCGACGCCGCAAAAGTACTGCTGCGTGATACGCTGCCAATTCCGCTTGAAGTCGTGAAAGATTATGCGTTGCCTGCCTACGCTGCCAAGCATACATTAGTAATTGCGAGCAGCCACTCTGGCAATACTGAAGAAACCGTGTCGTGCCTGCGCCAAGCAATCAAGCGCGGCTGTCAAATCGCCGTTATCGCGACGGGCGGGGAAGTCGTGCGCATCGCCGAGCAACACCAGATCGCGTTTGCGCACATTCCGAACGATACGCAGCCGCGTATGGGTATGTTGTATAATTTACGCGGATTATTCACGTTACTGCACAATTTTAATCTATTATCGAGCTCGTGGCTCAAGCAACTTGATGATGCCGAGCCGTGGATCGCGCGCGAAAGTGCTCTCTGGTGCAAAGACATCCCGACCAAACGCAATTATGCTAAGCAGCTAGCCCTTATCGCCGTCGGTAAAACGCCAGTATTCTATGCGGGCAGCTTGATGGCGCCAGTTGCCTATAAGTGGAAAATTAGCTGGAACGAAAATGCAAAAAACGTGGCATTTTGGAATTATTTTCCGGAGTTTAGCCACAATGAATTTATCGGCTGGACAAGCCACCCGGTCGAAAAACCGTTTGCGGTATTTGACTTGATTAGCAATTTAGAAAATCCGCGGATTCTCAAGCGGTTTGCACTAAGCGATAAAATGCTGTCAGGCAAACGCCCCAAGTCTACCGTCGTGCCGCTGCAAGGCGAGACTATTCTTGAGCAGATGCTATGGGGGAGTGTCCTTGCCGATTTTGTTAGTATTTATGTTGGAATTTTGAATAACGTCGATCCGACGCGCGTTGATTTGATTGAGAAATTCAAAAAAGCACTAGCAGAGTAGAAAAACTGAAGATTTGCCGCGAAAGTTGTGCGTAGATGTATAAGAACAACTATTAAACAACAAAACAAGAGCGGTAATTACGACCGCTCCTGCTATTTGAAATATAATAAAATAAACCGCTTCTAATGATATTGCCGCAGCGACTCAATTGTATCCTTGCGTGCCGCCTTAACTGCTGGATACGTGCCAAACACGACGCCGACGCCGATTGTCATCAGCACTGCCATCAGCGCTGTCTGCAATGTGAATGCCGGCGAGAAATATAGGAATGTACTAGCGATAAACGCGATAATATAGCCGCCAACATAGCCAATAGCACCGCCAAAAATGCTAATCATCAACGATTCCACCATGAATTGCCCGATGATATTGCGATGGCTCGCGCCGACCGCTTTGCGGATACCGATTTCGCGCGTGCGCTCAGCCACGCCGACAAGCATAATATTCATAATACCGATGCCGCCAACGACAAGCGAGATTGCAGCAATCGCCGCCATCGTTGCAATTAACGCCGTAAAGAGCTGATTCGTCGGGCGGCCAATTTCCGGTCCGGTGAGTACCGAAAAGTCTTCTTCGCCTAGATGCAACTTGCTTAACTTATCTTTTAGCTCTGTTACAACATTATTGCTCGACTTCGCATCGTCGACTAATACGTCAATTTGCTGGATTTGCGTGCTGCCTTTTAGCAGCTGTTTACCCTGATCGTATGAAACAATTACTGCATTACTATAGTCAATGTTGTTGTAATTGACCGCGCTTGTTTTTTGTTTCATCACGCCAATCACCGTAAAACGCTGCCCATGCATAGTAAAGACCTGCCCGACAGAGCTGTCGGTATTGAATAGTTTAATCGACAACTGGTCGCCTATTACCGCTGTTGTATCTTTCGTTTCTTCGCCTAAAAACTGTCCAGCGGTAATATCGGCATCAGCTATTTTTGCAAATCCAGGCGTTGTTGCAAGCACAACGTTATTTTTTGCCGTTTGTCCTTTCGCTGTAATTGTTGCGTTCAGCGTCATTAGCGGCGCAACGGACTGCACGTGCTGCGTTTTTGCCACTGCGTCAACGTCGGCGTCGGTTAGGGTGCTTGCGCCAAACATCTGCTGAGACATAGCGCTCAAAAGCATATTCGGATCGCGCGATTGCATACCCGGGCGCACCACGACGAGGCGGCCGTTGTAATGCGATATTTGCTTATCAAACATGCGCGTGACGCCGTCGCTGATCGCCAAAATACACGTCACGCTTGCGACGCCGATCGCGATACCAAGCGTCGTTAAAACGGTGCGCGCCCGCGTTCGGCGTAAAGTGCGGTACGCGCCGCTGATATGTTCGGAAAGTAAACTCATGATTCTGCCTTCTTTCGTTCGGTTTGGTCTGATGGTTGACCGGAAGATGATGCTTCGGCGCCGTCTGGCTCAGATGGCTCAGGGTCGTTTGCAGCAGGCTGATCGTCGTTTTTTGCCTCTTTCGCCGGCTTCTTTTTTGCGGAGCGCGCTTCGCTCTTTTCTTCTTTGGCGGCGCGGCGCGCGTTGAGCGAGACTTTTACCGGTTTCTCGCTTTCATTGCCGCTCGCGATACGTATTTTGGTGTCGCTCGCGATTTTACCATCAAGCATATTGATAACGCGGCTAGCGTAACTCGTGAGATTCGGATTGTGCGTCACCATGATAATTGTGTTGCCTTGCTTGTGAAGCTGCGCCAATTCTTCCATGATGACGTGGCTGGAACGGCTGTCTAGGTTGCCTGTCGGTTCGTCTGCGAGGATAATGCTCGGTTTGCTGACGAGTGCCCGCGCGATCGCAACGCGCTGCATTTGTCCGCCAGACAATTGCCACGGCATGTAGTACTCGCGTTCTTGCAGATGAAACGTCTTCAAAATTTCACTTGCGCGCTCCAATCGTTTTACGCGGGAAACGCCTTGATAGGTGAGGGGAAGCGCAACGTTTTCGAGTACCGTCAGGCGGTTTATTAAATTAAAACTTTGAAAGACGATGCCGATTTGCGTCGCTCGCGCCCGCGCACGCTGTGCACCCGACAACCGCGCCGCCGATGTGCCGTTCAAAGAATATTCGCCGCTATCAGGCCTGTCAAGTAAGCCGATAACATTAAGTAATGTCGTCTTGCCGCACCCAGATGGACCCATAACGGCGATAAATTCGCCCTGCTCAATTTTCAGGTTCACCGAGTCGAGAACATCGCGCGCCGTGTCGCCGATACCGTAACGCTTAGTGAGCCCTTTCAATTGAATGACGGGCGCTGTGCCAGTTTTCGCAATCATCTCCTTTATTATAAAAGCGTCATGCAAGATAAGGCAACCGTTAAATAATGTATAAAATACAACTTTACGCGGAGAACGGGCGATCCATAGCGTAATGCGTTATACTAAAAATACGCGGAGAGGTGACCGAGCGGTTGAAGGTGCACGCCTGGAACGCGTGTGTGCGAGAAATCGTACCCAGGGTTCGAATCCCTGTCTCTCCGCCAGGGTCTTTATTTGCGCGCTCAATTCATAGCTTAAATTAGCTAGTTATCATTATTTCTTAATTTCTTAGTAATTATTGGTTTTACTATGAACGCGAAAAAATATGATACTATTGACAAACGGTGTGTTCCGCAGTATAATACGCAACTGCTCTATGCGAGGTAAATCGTAATAGGCAAAACATGGGTTGCGTATAATTATTGCTATTGCGGGATAGCGAACATACGCTGGAACAGCAATTATTAATAAATATAGCGTTTGGTTGGATTGCTGGCGATTCTAGAGGCCGGCAACCTGATCAAGACTAGTCTTATCAGGAAAAGCGATCTCGCGCACCGCAAAGAATAGCTTTCGGGGTTTCTGAAAGTACTTTGCGGGGTTATGCGCGCTCACCCTTGAAGGGAGGGAAATGGAGATCGTGAATCTCACCCCGCACGAGGTGAAGGTCCTCGATGACGACGATAACGTCATCGCGACTTTCCCGAGTGTCGGAGTGGCTCGGGCTCGCCAGCACGACGTGCCGGCGGGCGAGATCGAGTCGATCCCGGTCGTTAAGACTGAGTTCGGCGAGGTCTCAGGACTGCCCGAGCCCACTGGGGGTGTTGTTTTCATCGTAAGCCGTATTACGGTGGAGGCAGCACAGGCCCAGGGCCGTTCAACGGACGACCTGCTCGTCACGAGCGGGGCTGTCCGCGACAGCCAGGGCCGGATCGTCGGCTGCCGCGCGTTCGCGCGGCTCTGATGCCTCGGTGTCACACTGAACGGGCAGTAAACCCGGACATGATAGATTTTGGTATTTGCCAAAGCCTATCCGCCTGTATCTAGGCTAAAGCCGTTGAACGCATGTGAAGTAGCTCGCTACTTATAAGCATTGCGCCACTGGCATGATTCACCCAGTTTCCCCGCTCTGGTTTCTCAAAAGCGGGGAATATTCCTTGAATACTTGTGTTTGCTAATAAAGTATTGTTGACAGACATAAGCAATTAAGGTGCTAAATATAAAAGAGCAGCTAGGCGTTTAAGTAAGATACTTTTATGAATTTAATCTCAAAACTTATACTGATTTTGCTAGCCCCTCTTTTAAGGTGCGTTAGGCCAAACGGAGTACCCAATAAAGGCGCATACATACAACAGCTAATTCGAGAAGAGATGGTCCGTCTTAACTTGTTGTATAAAGAACAAGGCGCTCGAAAATGGGTATGACGTAGCGGAGCGATACTTGCAAAACCTACGTACATTTGACCTGCATCCATACGACAGCAGCTCAGAGGATGTTACCGTTGAAGAACTATACGAAGGGCTGTTACGGACGGTTTATGATTTCGATGTGTCGGACGGCGCGATTAACTCACAGAATTGGCGATTATGCATCCCGGCATGCGTAGATAAAATGATATAATACGATCATGAAACATGCGTTTAAGCCGCAACGGATTTTGTGGGTTGATTTGGAAATGACGGGACTTGATCCGGTACACGATGAGATTTTAGAGGTGGCGGCGATTGCAACTGATTGGGATTTTCGTGAGGTTGCGACGTTTGAGGGCGTTGTGCGGCATGAACCGACAAAATTAAAGCGATTGCTTGACCGCAATGCGGCGTTCTGGGATGCGAACCCTAAGGCGCGGCGCGGGCTTGAGGCGCAAAATGATAGCGGCAAAGCGCTCGCGGCGGTTGAGCAGGATTTGCTAGCATTCTGTGATGAACATTTTGCAAATGAACCGAAAATTTTGCTTGGCGGTAATTCAATCCACCAGGATCGGCGATTTATTGACCAATGGTGGCTAGCGGTGTCAAGGCGATTGCACTACCGGATGCTTGATGTAAGCGCATGGAAAGTGGTGTTTGAAGGAAAATTTGGGAAAAAGTTTGCAAAGCCAGAAGAGCATCGAGCGCTTGACGATATTCGCGGTAGCATTCAGGAGCTACAATATTACTTAAAGAAAGTGAAGATGTAGGCGATGGAGGCAACGGCACTTAGCGATATATGGCGTGATATAGAAACGACTGAGCCAAGCGATCGGCGCAAGCTAGCAAAAGAGCTGGGATTGCCGGATTTACAAGCGCGCGTGTTAGTACAGGATCGGCAGTTATCTCAGGCGATTGAAGGCGACGATTGGCTACTGATTCAATTAGAGTTACCGGAAGTGAAGCGGCGCGATGTCGTATTACGCAACCTGACGCTGCTGCTTGGCACATCGCAGATTGTGACAATTCACGCGGGCGCACTTGATGCGGAGATCACTGAGCGGGTACAAACACGCCATCGCGAGTCGTTGACGCCGTCGCTGATCGCGTCAATCATTTTGCAGTACACCGTGGAACAGTTCACACCGATTCTGAACAAAATTGACGACGTGACCGACCAGTTGGAAGATACAATGATTCGTACACCGCAGCGCAAGCAGGTGCAGCAGCTATTTATGTACAAACGGCAATTGGCAGACTTGCGTAAAGTAGTATTATCGCTAATGAATACGCTCAACGGTTTGAGCAGCGGACGTTATGAGCTGTTTGAGGAGCGCTATGAACTGTACGCACGCGACAGCTACGACTATGCCTGGCGCACGCACGAGCTGATTGACACGATGCGCGATCTGCTAACGAGTGCGCTTGATATGTATTTGTCGGTGGTATCAAACCGTATGAACGACGTTATGAAACGCTTAACGCTGGTGACAACGATTTTTATGCCGATCTCGTTCTTGACTGGGCTTGGCGGCATGAATTTTTCGCAGCTGCCGTTTCATGATGATACAGCGTTTGTAATTATCATGGTACTGATTGTTGTCATGCCGCTCCTGATGGTGTGGTATTTCGTATGGAAAAAATGGCTATGACACACAAAGACTTAGAGACGTTTTTGTTAAGCTTGCCAGGTGCATGGCTTGATTATCCGTTTGGCGAATCGCCGGCAGTATATAAGGTTGGACATAATGATATACCAGGGCAGCGCGAAAAGATGTTTGCACTCATTGCCGAGGATTCTCAACCGCTGCGCGTGAGTCTGAAATGCGATCCGCAGTTGTCGTTGCATTTACAACAGAAATACGAAACGGTGCAACCAGGATACCACCTGAACAAAAAACACTGGATCACGATAATTTGCAGCGGGCAATTGAGCGACGACGAGATTAAAGATTTGGTGCGGTTGAGCTATCGGTTGGTGACTGAGTAACTATTGTTTGGATGCGCTAAATTTGCTGTAAGACGCGAGAATCGTGTCGATGCTCGTGATCGACGAGTTGCAAAACGCAGCGATTGATTTATTATTGCCGCTACTGCGTTTGAGTTTGTTGACTTGGCTTTTGAGGATTGATAGTTCGTAAGTCATTGCGGTAGTATAGGTGCGGTCAAGCGTACCTTTTTGGTGGGCGTCGTCGAGCTTTTTCTGCAACTTTTCGAGATACGCTTTTTCCTCCTTTTTAACAGAGCCTGAAGATTTGAGTTTGCGCTCTTTTATGATGGAGTCAAGCTGCGATTTCATAGAAGTGAGCGTGGAGGATAATGAGGCGTTTGCTTCAGAGATTTCAAGCTGGGTGAGCTTGGTAGTTTCGTTTTTCGAGACGCTAGACAGTGTGTTGATACGATCGGAGATAGTTGGGATTTGCCCGTTGGCGTCCGGTCCTTGGCTGCTTACCATCACGACGAGCAGCACGATTGCGGATACGATCGCGGCGCCAATCAACCCGAAAACAGCAAACCGGTTGACGGTACGCTCCTCAAGCGGGGCAATCCGGTTGAGATAGTCGACAGTCGTGTAATCGTCAGGCGTCGCTGCTGCTGGAGAGTTGAAATTATTGAGTGCTGGATTGGAAAATGGCGTTGGGCTTGAGCTTAAGCTTGGATTCGGATTTGAGCTTAGGTTTTGCGCCGGCTGCGATTGATACGGTGTTTGCAATGGCTGCGGACGGTATGAAGTTTGTGCTGGTTGCGGTATTTGCTGTGCTGGCTGTGACCGCGGCTGAAGCGCCTGCAACTGTGGATAGCCTGTCTGAGGCCGGGGCGTCAGTTCTGGTATTGGCTGCGGCGCTGAACTACTTGGCGCGGCGTATAGGTTCTGATTTGAGTTTTGACTCGGCGTTGGATTGAGCGGCGGCAGCGATGAAGATCCCTGCGGCTGTTGAGGGTTTTGTAGTGAACGATAGGGATCTTGCGGATTCATATGACTCCATTTAACCATAATCGATAACAGAGGTAAAGGGTGATATAATAAATTTTATGGATGCCAAAGAGGAGGTGCGCGCGCGGCTGAATATTGAAGATGTGATCGGCGAGTATGTACAGCTGAAACGGGCGGGGCGCAGCTTCAAGGGATTAAGTCCATTTACAAGCGAAAAGACGCCAAGTTTTTTCGTGAGTCCCGATAAAAATATTTGGCATGATTTTAGCAGCAACAAGGGTGGCGATGTGTTTGCGTTTGTAATGGAAGCCGAGGGTATGGACTTTCGCCAAGCGCTGGAGTTTTTAGCAAAAAAAGCAGGCGTTGAGCTGAGCGATTATGAACCAGCGCATGCTAAAGAGCGCGCAATGCGCAAGAAGCGTTTGCTTACGGCAAATCAATTGGCGGCGCGATTTTATCAGCAGTGTTTGTTGCACAACCAACACGCGATGAAATACGTATTTTGCGTGCGCAAGCTGTCTAAGCAGGTCGTGGCAGATTTTCAAATCGGCTACGCGCCAGATAGCGGCGAAGCGCTCGTACGTGCTCTGGATAAAAAAGGGTTTTCGCGGCGCGAGCTTAATGATGCCGGTCTGCTCAATCGTTTCGGCGGCGATATGTTCCGCGGGCGGATGATGGTGCCGCTGATGGACTCAAGCGGGCAGGTGATTGGCTTTACCGGGCGAATTATCGGCGATGTACCGAACGCGCCGAAATATTTGAATACGCCGCAGACGTTGCTTTATGATAAAGGGCGGCATATTTTTGCGCTCAGCCAGGCAAAACAGGCGATTCGCCAAGCGGGATTCATTGTGATGGTTGAGGGGAATCTTGATGTCGTAAGCAGTCATCAAGTAGGTGTTAAAAATGTCGTCGCAACCGCTGGTACAGCAATGACCGAGCAGCACATTCGCGCCGTGAAGCGCCTAACAGGAGATGTACGGCTAGCGTACGATGGCGACAAAGCGGGTGTAGCAGCGACGGAGCGTGCGATTACGCTGGCGTCGCAGGCGGGCGTCGAGCTGACGATTATTAGTTTGCCGGAGCAGTATAAAGACCCTGACGAGCTAATTCAGGCAGACGTAAGCTTGTGGCAGCGGGCAATCGACACGGCAGAACCAGCGGTCGACTGGATACTGCGGCAGTATGCGGCGCGGCTGGATTTAGACACAGCGGCAGGCAAGCGCAATTTTACCACGGCAGCACTTGGCGTGATTCGCCTCTTGAGCGACCCGGTGGAGCAAGAATACTATCTAACGCGGACGGCAGAGCTGGCGCAAACGAGCGTTGAGACAGTGCGCGCAAAATTTGCAGGCGGCGAGACGCGCGAGAAACCGCTTAAACCAGTTGCGCAGTCGGCGCAAGCGGTGGACGATGATGCATATATTAAAGAGGATAATGCGCTTGCATTAGCGTGCTGCGATCTACGTTGCCGCGACATGCTGCGCCGCATTGGCGCCGCACATTGGCATGAGGCGTCTCGGCGTACGCTTGCTTTATACTTACAGTCGCATAACGAGATTGTTCAGGCAGTGCCGAAGGAGTTGCAAGAATATGACATCTATGTAAAAATAGTACTATTACGCGCCGAAGAGCGGTATGCAGCTTGGAGCGGCGAGGATCGCCAGCTTGCGATGAGGCAGTTGCTGCAGCAGATAGAACATGAACATGCGAAACAAACACAGGACAGCTTACTCGCGCAGTTGCGAGATGCCGAAGCAGCCGGCGATGAACCGGCAGCGGAGCGTTTGCGAACTGCGCTCAACAATATAATCAAGGAGAGAGCACGTGGCAAACGATGACAATCAAGCGCAAGTAAAAAAAACAATTCCCGCAGCACCGGCGGATGATTTTTCAAACCAGGATTTTGACGGGCCGGCTGCTGATGAATTAATGGACGAAGATACGCCGGAAGATGTTTTGAACGCGCACCAGTATTTTGATGACATCTCAGATGATTCGGTGCGCCTGCACTTGCGCGAAATTGGTAAAATTCCGCTGCTCAGCGCCGAAGAAGAACTAGCGCTCGCCCAGCGCGTGAAAGATGGCAACAAAAAAGCGAAGGATAAAATGGCGGAAGCAAATATGCGCCTTGTTGTGTCAATCGCAAAGCGCTACAGTGGACGCGGGCTTGATTTTCTTGATTTGATCCAAGAAGGACACACGGGATTATTGCGTGCTGTCGAGAAGTTTGATCCGGATAAAGGATTCAAATTTAGCACCTACGCTACCTGGTGGATTCGTCAAGCGATTACACGTGCCATTGCCGATCAGGCGCGTACAATTCGTATCCCCGTCCACATGGTTGAAACGATAAATAAGTTGTTGCGTACGCAGCGCCGCATGACGCAAGATCTGAACCGCGAGCCAACGATCGAGGAGCTCGCTAAAGAGCTTGATATGGAGCCGGATAAGGTTGAGTATGTCATGAAGATCAAGCAAGATATTTCCAGCCTTGATGCGGGCGTTGGGCGCGACGGCGAAGAAGACGGCGAGTCGGTGCTAGGCGACTTCATTGAAGATGAAGACACGATTAGTCCGGAAGAAGCAGCATCAAACGAGCTATTAAAAGAACAAGTGCAAGACTTGCTTGGTACGCTGAGCGACCGCGAACAGAAAATCATCCGTATGCGTTTCGGGCTAGATAATGGCAAAAGCCACACGCTAGAAGAAGTCGGGCAAGAGTTTGCGGTGACGCGCGAGCGCATTCGCCAAATTGAAGCAAAGGCTCTCGCTAAATTACGCAAGCACAAAGATGCGAAAAAATTATTTGAATATTTGCGCTAGGAGCGCTGCGCCCACCGCTTAAGCCGCTTAACAATCCGGAGCACCCTTTAGTGAGAGCGCTCCGTTTTTTTGTAATTCGTCTGGCGTCTAATCTAAGCAGTCTACTAGTACAGCGTAGACGACGTATTAGCAGGCGCAATCGACGGATCGCTAAGTGCGATAAGAAAAGCAGCGATAAAGAGGATCCCCACAATAAAGCCAATCACAACCTCAATAATTCCCCAAACCAAACTCACTGTGCCGATCGTGGTAGGCATACCGGCTTCTCGCGACTTGTTGCGCGATAAAATGCCGAGAATGAGCCCGCCGATCCCGATACCAAGCACGTTAAGAACGATGCCGATGATACCGAGGTTCTGCCCTGGATTTTCGTATGCATACCCTGGTTGCGCATAGGGTTGTTGATACGGCTGGCCGGTGCTGGGCATTTGATACTGTTGGTAGGGCTGTCCTGCCGGCGGAACGTAAGCTGGTTGCGGCGGCACAGGTGGAGCTGGTTGCGGCGGGGTTTGCTGCGTGTTTTGTTGTGTTTCGTTACTCATACTAATTCTCCTTTATATCGTATTACATTTAATTATAGCGTACCGGCGGCTAAAAATGGATAATGGCGCAAATCTGGTCAAGCTGTTGGTGTAAATTATCAATCGTGCCGTCGTTATGAACATAGTAATCAGCGATAGCGATTGGGCCGCCCTTTTCGAGATTCTCAATCTCCGCCCAGTCGCGTGAGCTTGCTTCTTCAACAGTAAGCGGACGGACGGAGCGTGTTGTTAGACGATGGTGGCGCAGACGCTTTGGTGCAACGATCGCCACGACGGTGAGGGCGCTAGAAAATTCGCGTTTTAAGGCTTTATACTCCGTCCACGTATATAATCCATCAGCGACGATGTGCCGCTGTCCAGCGTTAATGAGATTGTGAATTTCGCGAATAATGTGTTTTACGACGAAGTCTTTGCCTTCGCGCGCGCGAATGTCCTCACGGAAAGCGCGCTCGTTAGCTTCGCTCCAGTCGATGCCGGCTTCTTTCATAGCGCTTAAGATAACGCCGCCGAAGTACACGCGCGGGTAACCTTTGTTGATAACGTAGCTTGCAGCTTCGGATTTACCGCTGCCCGTTAGCCCAACGAACGCGATAATTTTGATGTTTGCGGGAATTTCACTCATAACTTTATCATATCAGATATAATAAGAGTTATGGCGAAACGCTTCGTAATCATTGACGGCAAAAGCGTATTTTATCGCGGTTACTATGCGATGCCGAATCTGTCGACGGCGGACGGTACGCCGACGGGCGGCGTGTACGGATTTGCGGCGCTGAGCCTTGAGCTGATTCGACAGATCCAGCCCGATTACGTATGCGTGGCATGGGATAAACCGAAAACAAATATTCGTAAGCGTCTCGAAATCTACCCCGAGTACAAAGCCGGGCGTAAGCCGGCGCCACCGGATTTTTACGCGCAAATTCCGATTTTGCATGAATTGCTTGATGCGTTTGGCTGGCCGCTCTACGAATTTGACGATTATGAGGCGGATGATATTATGGCAACGCTTGATCGCCAGGCAGAGGCGCGCGGCAATATTGAGACCTATTTGATTACAAGCGATTTAGATGCGCTGCAAATTTTGGACAGTAATACGTTTTTGTATGCGTTAAAAAAAGGCGTGTCAAACATTGATAAATTCGACGTGGCGGAATTTGAAGTGCGCTACAAGATTCGAATTGATCAATTCCTTGATTTGAAGAGTTTGAAAGGCGACTCAAGCGACAATATTCCTGGTGTCGCGGGCGTTGGCGAGAAGACGGCAACGCAGCTGTTGCAGCAATTTGATACACTCGACGGCATTTACGAGCATCTTGATGACGTGAAGGAAAGTGTGCGCAAGAAATTAATTGCAGGCAAAGATTCGGCGTATATGAGTAAGCGGCTTGCAGCGTTAATGTTTGATGCACCGGTGGCACTGGATCTGCCAGCGATGGATATCGCGCGGCTTGATACGGCGAAACTGAAGGCGATGTTGGTGAAATTGGAATTTCGCAGCCTGCTGCGCAAATTGCCGGACGCAATGAAAGATGACACACCGGCAGCGGTACTCGACACAAGTGATGTTGAAGAAATTGAACCAGGCACAGCGCAGGCGGTTTTGATGATGGCGCCGGAATTAGTAGTTTGGGCTGACGGCGACGACGTGTGGCTTAGCCACGAGCGTGCTAAAGCTGCGCGTCTCCCTCGCGCCGATGCGGCAAAAATCCTTACTCACGTACCAATAGTCGGACATGATGTAAAAAAGTTCTTGAAGCAGTTGCTTGCCGACGGAATCACAACGTTGCCAGAAGTACAACACGATACGGCGCAAGGCTCGTTCCTCCTGAACCCGTTGCGAAAATCACGTCGGTTGGAGGATTTAGTTGGGCTGGAGTCAATTGATAGTCCCAAAAATGCCGTTCGCGCGATCTGGGCGTTGTATGATGAACAGCGCCAAGCATTTGAAGCGTTGCCTAGTCTGTCGCGCGTGGCGCACGAGATGGACTTTCCGCTGATTGCGATCCTGGCGCGCATGGAACATCAGGGGATTCGCTTGGACGCGGGCGTGCTTGATGCGATGAACACAAAATTAACTCGCGAAATTGCAGACATACAAGCGCAGGTGCACGATATGGTCGGCTACGAATTTAACGTTTCCAGCCCGATGCAGCTGTCTGAAGCATTATTTACTAAGCTCCAATTGCCGACCGCTGGAATCAAAAAAGGACACACGGGATATAGTACCGGGCAAAAAGAATTGGATAAATTGCGCGGGCAGCATCCAATTATTGAACTGATTGAACGCTACCGCGAGCTAACGAAATTACAAAATACGTATGTCGCGACATTGCCGCAGCAGGCTGACGAGCGCGGCTATGTGCATACAACATTTAACCAAGATGTTGTGGCGACGGGGCGGCTAAGCAGCACCGATCCAAACTTGCAGAATATTCCAATACGTACGGCGCTTGGGCGGCATATTCGCGATGCATTTGTGCCGGCAGACGGAAATATGTTCGTAAACGCCGATTATTCACAGTTTGAATTGCGTCTTGCGGCGGTGATGGCGGGCGAGCAGAGTATGATAGACGATTTCAACAGCGATACCGATATTCACGCTAAAACTGCTGCTGAAGTGTATGGCGTACCGCTTGATGACGTGACGCCCGCGCAGCGCCGGCGCGCCAAAGTAGTGAATTTTGGCGTGTTGTACGGCATGAGCCAGCATGGGTTAGCGGCCGCGGCGCATATGAATTACGCTGAAGCGCAGCATTTTATTGATGAATATTACCGTATGCATCCAAACCTGAAAGCGTATATGGCGGATACGATTCGAAAGGCGCACGACGACGGTTTTGTCGAGACACTGTTTGGGCGCCGCCGCTGGACGCCCGATGTGAAGTCGAGCAATTTTGCTGTACGTAATGCGGCAGAGCGTGCTGCTGCAAATATGCCAATTCAGGGCACGGAAGCTGATCTTATGAAACTTGCGATGATAAAAATACAACAGTTGCTTGACCGCGATTACCCCGAGGCGCGGCAAATCCTGCAAATTCACGATAGTATCTTGGTTGAGTGCCCGCGCGCTGAGGCGAAGGCAGTTGCGGCGCTTCTGGTCGACGCGATGGAGCAGGTCTATCCCAAACTCGGCGTTCGCTTGCGGGTTGATGTGAAAATCGGCGCGCATTGGGGTGATGTGTAACATTTGCACGATAATACCCGCAAAAACTATGGACTTTTTGCCAGGAAAAGCGTATGATGTAGGTGTCATTTTAACATAAGACAAAAGAGGCATTGGTATGTATAGCTCACCAGAAAACCCATTCAGCAACGGTAACACGCTAGGGGAGGGTGATGATGCATACGCCGAAACAATAGCGTCGACAGAGCTATTATCGCGCGAACGGCAGAATAGCTTAACGCTTGACTATGCGGATGTATTGCGGCAAAACGGCACACTTGATCATCATATTGAAGCTTTTGCGGCATATATCGATGGGTGCGAAACAACGGGCGAATCGCTTGGCTTCTCATTTGGCCAGTTCGTAGCAAAAGATGGCAGCATTGTTGAAGTGCGAAACGATGGAAGCAGGAAAGATGAGCCGGACGGCTCTGGTTGGTGTATTACCCGCACTCGGGAAGGTGATGACGGATCGGTTCTTATCGGGACGGATCCTGTAGTAAGCAAGCAGACAAATACCCTTTTGCCGCCGCCATTGGGACCGAATGATGTCGCGTCAATCGAAACGCTAAACTGTGAAGGCGGTACGACATATGAAGTTATATCGCTAAAAGATGAGCGCGGGTTTGTCGTTACCGATTCGAGCGGCAGCTTATATCTACCGCTTGATACCGTCATGTCGCGTATTAATGACTATAATAATATTGATGCGGCGCTGAGTGATGTTTGTGCTAAACCGGAAGTAAACCAGTACGCGCCGATAGGCTGGCAGCATACAATCTGATTGACTTTTTACCCTAAGAATGTAAATATATTGATATGTATCGAGGATCGCGGCCGAGAATTTTACCTGTGTTTATCACGATCGTTGTGGTTGTGATTGTGATTGCTGTCGCTGTGACGCTTGTGCGCTCTATGCTGCAGGGCGGCACGCCAAACGATAATCAGCAATCTGATCAGGCGCAAAAGCAAACACTGCAAATGGCGGCGGTTAGCCAAGATGCAACGCGCAGTGTGCGCTGGACGGTACGCGGACCGATTGTCGCCGATGAGAAGTTCAAAAGCTATCAAATTGTTATTACGCCAACTGCCCGAACCTACACGGTTTACAACGGCTATCTCGACAAGGTTGAGAGCCAAAAAACCTACGACAACAATGCGACGGCGTATGAACAATTTACGTATGCGCTTGATAAAGCAAACATTGGCGTAGTGCGCGGCAAAGAAGACGATTCAGATATCCGCGGCGTGTGCGCTACGAACGGTATCGTGTATAAATTTGAAACGGTCAACGGCGCGACTGCCGATCACACGGTGTGGGGTTCAACCTGCAAGGATTCGCCGGGCACGCTTGGCGCCGACCCCTTGAAAATTCATGCGCTTTTTGTGAACCAAATTCCTGAATTTAAGTCGAGCTTTAACAACATTTATTAAAAGAAAGGCGGGCATGCGCGGCGTTATTTTTGATTGTTTTGGAGTATTGTGCGGCAGTAGTTTTGAGGTGTTGGCTGCGAAATGCCAGCCGGAGCGCGTGAAGGAATTGCGCGATCTGAACACGCAGGCGGACTACGGATATATTTCGAGTGCGGAGTATGTACGGGGTGTAGCAGCAGTGCTTGGCTGGACGATTGACGAGGTGAGAGCAACGCTTAAGCAAGCGCGCGTACGCAACGAACCGCTTATTACGTATGTAAAGCAATTGCATGCCGATGGCATACCGCTCGCACTTTTAAGCAACGTGAGCAGCGGCACGCTAGATGGACTATTTGCACCAGGCGAGCTTGATGATATGTTTGATGTAAAAATCCTATCGTTTGCCGAGGGCTTAGCGAAGCCGAATCCAGCGGTATTTACGCTTGCGGTGGAGCGGCTCGGTATGCCGGCGGGCGATTGCGTCATGGTTGATGATAAGCCAGAGAACTGCGATGGCGCCGAGGTAGCGGGGCTTGCATCAATCTTGCATACGTCAAATGCCCAGACGATAGCAGCGGTTCAGGCGTGGCTTGAGGCGACGCATGCCTGAGCTGCCCGAAGTTGAAACAATTCGCCGCGGACTCAACCGGCTAATTACTGGCAAGATGATCGCGCGGGCGCGCCACTGCGATTCGCCAAAAAGTTTCCCGAACGATCCGACAGCGGTCGCGCACTTTTTGCATAACGCTCGCGTCATAGCGGTACGGCGGCGCGCAAAAGTTTTGCTCATTGAGCTAGACACGCACTATACGCTTGTCGTTCATCTAAAAATGACAGGGCAGTTAGTGTTTGTTGGTGCGGAGCGTTGGGGTGGCGGACATCCAACGGATAGTTTGATCCACGAGCTACCCGATCGCCATACGCGCGTTATTATTGATTTTACTGATGGCTCGCAGCTCTTTTTTAACGATATGCGCAAGTTCGGCTGGATGAAATTGTATCCGACGGCAGAGGTGTCAGATATGTCATTTATGCGCCGCGTTGGTCCGGAGCCGCTTGGTGATTCTTGTGGCTCGGCGGCGTTTATTTCGCGCATTCGCCACCGTAATAATACGACTATTAAAGCCGCAATTCTCGACCAGTCGGTTATTGCTGGCGTCGGTAATATTTACGCCGACGAATCGCTGTGGCAAGCGCGTATTCATCCGGCGATGCGCGTACATGCGCTGAGCGACGCGCAGCTCACTGTACTGCTTACGAGCATCAAAAAAGTTTTAGCGCTTGGTATTGAAATGGGCGGCAGTACTGATAAAAATTATGTTGATGCCGAAGGGAATAAAGGCAACTATTTGCAGTTTGCGCATGTTTTCCGCCGTGAGAACCAACCTTGCCAGCGCCATCCTGACAGTACTATCCAAAAAATTCGCGTCGCCGGGCGCGGTACGCATATATGCCCAGCATGCCAAGTGCTTCCGTTGGAGTGAATAGCGGTAAAGAAGGGTTTAACACGTTTAGCGGCTTAGCTAGTACGCTATACGAACGAGGTGCGGTGGCGGTATAATAAAGCAGTGATTTATCTGATACTAGGTACAAATGAATACCGCGTGCGGCAAGAAATCGCGGCGCTTACGAAACGGCTTGGTGTGCAAGCAGAGATGATTTACGCAGATCGGCTTAGTCTAAACAATTTGGCGGATATTGTGCGTGGAGCGAGTTTATTCCACGAAACGCGGCTCGTTGTACTAAGGCAGTTATCGGAGCATAAGGAGTTGTGGGCAAAGCTTGGCGAGTGGGCGCGTGACGTTAGCGCCGATACAACGCTTGTGCTGGTTGAAGCAAAGCCTGATAAACGCACAAAGGCATACAAAACACTTGCGCGCGCGGGTGAAGTCATCGCCGCCGAGTCGTTGACAGAACGTACGCGCTCAGCGGCAGAAACGTGGCTGCGGGATTTAGCGCGTGCACAGGGCGTGGAGATCTCACGGGCGCAAGCGGCCAATATGGTTTCACGGGCGCTCATACCGAATGAAACATCGCGGATAGCAGAAGTCGACCAATTACAGTTGGCGCACGCCGTAAGAGCGCTTGTAAACGTTGATGCGGTAACGGATGAGGCTATCGCGGCAGTGCTGCCGCCAGCGCGGGAATTTTCGGTGTTTGACATATTGGAATTAGCCGCGCGGCGTGATGTGCGGGCGGCGCAAAAAGCGCTTAGCGAATTGCGTGCAACTGACGATCCATATAAAGTGATGGCATTATTGTGGGTGCAGTGGGCGCAACTTGCGGCAGTGATGATGGCAGAAGGCGCTTCGTCCGTGCAGATCGCGAGCAATCTGGCGATCCATCCGTTTGTCGCCAAGAAGCTGCAGGCGCTTGTGCCGTATTTTAGTACGGCAAGCGTACGCGAGTTGACGCAGTTGGCGGCAGAATTAGATTACCAATCAAAAACATTAGCGGCAGCGCCGTGGGATATCATTAATCGGTTTGTGCTTACCGTTTCCACACGAAATTCGCCCCAGGGAAGCGAATAGTTCCTAGGGCGAATTGTTGACTGGCGTTTGCGGCTCATGCGTTGTGTCAATAAACGTACGTTATTTCTTTGTAGCGGTTTTTTTAGCCGCCGTCTTCTTTGCCGCTGGTTTAGTGGTTGTTGTCTTTGCTTTTGCCGCTGGTTTCTTTGCGGCGGGTTTAGCAGCGGGCGCTGCTTTCTCTGTCTTTTTCGCCGTTAGCTTTACGCCGGCAGCTTTTGCAGCCTTAGCGAGCGCAGCTTTACGCCGGCTTACGGTACCTTTCTTCAGCAGACCCTTTTTGACAGCGGTATCAAGTTCGCTCTGCGCTTTACTCAGGCTCGCGGCGCTCGGGTTAGCGAGAAACGCTTTGGTTGCCAGCTTAACGTCGCGCTTGATGGCGAGATTACGCTCGCGGCGCTTGGCAGTCTGTTTCATGCGTTTAATGGCTGATTTGATGAGTGGCATAGGACTCCTTTACCTCTGTTGTTGCTTGCTATTTACGATCAATGTTAGATTATATCGCAAGTACCTCTGTTTGTAAAGTGGCAGCAACCACTTGACTATTGCAAACCACTTATGGTATAGTGGCAAATGAATAACCGTATAAAACATAAAAATAGGAAACATAATGGCAGATGCGCTCACACAGATCGTCGAAAAGCTGGAAGAAAACAGCAATATTCTCGTGACGGTCAACACAAATCCGACGGTCGACGAGCTTAGCGCGGCGCTCGGTATCACGCTGTTGCTGAATAAACTTGATAAACACGCGACAGCGGTGTTTAGTGGCCACGTGCCGCCGGCGTTAGAGTTTTTGCAGCCCGAAAAAACATTTGAAGGCACCGTTGACAGCCTGCGGGATTTCATCATTGCGCTTGACAAAGAAAAAGCCGACCACTTGCGCTACAAAGTCGTCGATGATATGGTTAAGATTTTTATTACGCCGTACCGCACGACGATTAACGAAAAGGATTTGGATTTTAGCCAAGGTGATTATAACGTTGAGGCAGTGCTGGCGATTGGCGTGCGTAGTACGGCAGATTTAGACCACGCGCTTGAGAGTCACGGACGGATTTTGCACGACGCTGCCGTGACGTCGATTTCGCTGGATGAGCCGTCGCACCTGGGCGGAATTGAGTGGAATAATCCGCGCGCGAGCGGTTATAGCGAACTATTGTATGCGCTTGCCGATGTGCTGGTCGGCGAGAACAAGAAAATGATCGACGAGCAGATTGCGACGGCATTTCTGACAGGCATTGTGGCGGCAACGGAACGGTTTAGCAATAGTAAGACCAGTTCGGCGGTAATGCGGATCGCCGCATCGCTGATGGGGGCGGGCGCGAACCAGCAGCTGATTGCAACTAAACTAGAGGAAGGCGAGAAAAAAGCTCAAGCTGATGAGACTGCTCCGCACAGCAAAGATGCGCAAGAAGGCGAGTCGGTGCGCGTTTCAGAGATGACAAATGGCAGCAAAACAAAAGCGCCGCAAAAAGCTGCGCGAGAATCCGGCGTCGGGACGCTTGCGATTTCGCACGAACCAGAGGGTGATGTCGACGAAGTGAAGCGGGCGATCGACGAGAAAAATAGCCAAGCGGCTCTGAGCGCCGCCGAAGCGGTGCTGGCTAAGCACGCGCAGCAAGTCGCTGAATTAAATAAAAAGGACGCCATAGCAGCGGAAGAAAAACTTGCTGAGCAATTAGCGACTGCGACGCCGGTAGCTGTGCCTGTCAGTAAATCTGCTGCGCCATCGGTTGAAGATATTCAGCGTGATATTGCGCGCGCAAACGAAACACTTGACGAAGCGGCAGCGCAGCCGGTTATCCAAGAGAGAATCGAGACGCCGAAAACGCAATTGCCCGATGTCGTTGAACCGGCACTTGGCGGTACGCTTAATGCAACGACCGAACAAGCCGCCGAAGATGCGCGCCGCGCAGCCGAAGACGACCGTAACAAAGTAATTTTGAGCCATGACGGCAAAAGTAAATATGCATCCGACGCGCCGAGTACGCAAGCGCCGCTTAATGCTGTGATAGCGCATGCTGACGCTGAACCATCAGTGCCTGATGTGCTTGCGCAGGGCGCCGTGACTGCGCCGACCGATCACGCGGCGGCAGTACAGCCGCCCGCACCGGTTGCGCCAAGTGCAGTCGCGCCGCAGCCCACGCAAGATGATGCACGCGCCGCTGTGAATGCAGCGCTCGCAGGCGCGCCAAGTGGAGCGCCTGCAGCAGACGGGGCGTTACCGCCACCGCCGCCATTGCCGCCGATGCCGGACTTCTCGACATTGCCGCCGATGCCGTCAACGAATGATAGTACGTCTGGCGCCGCCGTGCCAGACACGCTTGAGACTGCGTTGCCGCCGCTTCCGCAGCAAGCAGTGCAGGCGGCAGCACCGCCGGCGCCCGCCGATCCAGCGCAGTTCCGGATTCCTGGGCAATAAAGTAACGTAAGTGTTCAAAGAGAAGACCCCGCCACTGGTTATGGCGGGGATTCCTTAACGGAGAAGGGGGAACTAAGACGAACGTCCGCTTTCAAGCTGAGCACGATCCTGCGCGTTCAGCGCGATGACCGGGTGAACGTCTGGTCCGGTGATGGCGAGCGTAAGCCCTACGCACCCGCCATAACTCTCCGCCTCGTCATAAAGTACGCCAGCGAAGTGACGCGCTTTTACCCCGCTCGGGGCGTTCTTATAGATTAAGAACGTGACCGACGAAGTAGGGGGAGTAATGTCGCGGTCGCGGTCAATTTTCCTGCTCTGCACTGGAATAGTGCAGGTAAGGACGCTATTACCCTGACGCACATGGAGATACATGCTCACAGTGCGCCCATCATAGGACGATGGGTCAAGGACAGCCCAGACGGGCTGGTCATCGTCGTGATCGACTCCGACGGACAGAGCATAACTCTGTCTGGGCTGAATACCTGACGTTGCCAGCGACTGCGCCACGGTTGGCGCAGTCAGTCTCAGGGAGATAATGTTGGCGCAGCCGTACAGGGCTGCGCTCAAGACGACAAGCCAAATAGCAAGCATAATCTTCGACGCTCGCTTAAAAGTCTTAAGCGTCACTGCCCACATCACGATAATAATCGTGAGAGTAACAATGGTAATGATGATAGCAATGGCCGCGGGCGCCATGTGACGCACCCCTCTCAAAGATAGTTGTTAAGGAACAAGCCTATCGTATCATATTTTTACAATATAGCAACTATAGTATACTGGTAGCATGAACGACAGTATCGTCTTGATCGATAAACCGGCTGGCATGACAAGCTTCGGCGTGGTAGCGCGCTTGCGGCGGGTGCTGTCGGCGCGGGCGGGTAAAAAGGTAAAAGTCGGGCACACAGGCACGCTCGATCCGTTTGCGACAGGTTTGATGATTATCGTGACAGGTAAGGCGTGCAAAGATGCTATGCGCTATACGAAACTTGATAAAGTGTACGAAGCGGCGATAAGGCTTGGGCAAACGAGCACAACAGGCGATCCAGAAGGAGAGATTTCGGCGTATGATGGTACTATAGGCGATGCAGGCGAAGTTTCCTCTAAAACAGCTGCACGTCGCCGGACGGATGAGTCTACTCAAACCTCAGATTATTCCGCCAAAAGACCCGCCGCGCCGCCTCTTACGCAGATTCAGGCAGCGCTCGCGCAATTTACCGGCGAAATCAAGCAGCGCCCGCCGATTTTTAGCGCGATTAAAGTTAACGGCCAGCGAGCCTACAAACTTGCCCGCGATGGCAAGGAGGTCGAAATTCCCGAACGAACTGTGCAGATCTACGCGCTTGAGCTATTGTCGTACAACTACCCGGAGCTTGTAATTCGCGCGCATGTGTCGAGCGGCACGTATATCCGCAGTCTAGCGGTCGACATTGGCGCGGCACTCGGAACGGGCGCATATTGCCAGAAACTACGACGGACGAGAATCGCCGATTACGACGTCGCAGCGGCGCAGCAATTGCGCGATTTTGGCGTTATAGACTGAAAAGGTGTGGATAACCCCTTAATCAGGCGGAGCAGATTAGCATGAATACGTCTTTGAGTAGACAAATGATAGCGTGTTCTATGGTGTTGCCCACTGACTCCATGCCGTCTGCTCGCTTGCAGAGAGCGAGATCGCTCGGGCAACAGCGTCCGCAATGGTCTTTGCGTTAATTACAACGGTTTGCCCGACCTCAAGCGACGGTGCACCAGCTGCGCTAACTATATACGATTCAGCAGCGGCGCGTTGCTCGGGCGATAACGCCTGCTTGTTTGCCTGTAGATATTTTGCGATAGCGGTACGAGCGTGAAATGTGTACGAGTCGCCAGGGTTCGCGGTTGCGCTATAATCGGCACTCGCTGTTGTAGCTTGTGTTTGTTGCGTGCTTTTTGCTGGTGCATTATTTTCCCTAGACTTGTCAGATTCACGCGATTGTGCCACCGAAGCTGTACTAGCATTTTGCGCGTCTATTTTCACACCGGCATGCTGTAGTGCTGCGATAACATCTGCGCGAGAAATCGTGACAGCCTGTCCGACATCTAATAGAGGCGATCCGGCATTATTTGTCAACTCTACCTCGGCTTGCAGCGTCTGCGCGGTGCTAACCTGAAGTTGCTGATTAGCAACGACAGACGAGACCGCTTCGCGCGCAAATAACGTATACGAACTACCTGCGCTCGCTGTGTACGCAAACGTATCGCCTGTTTCTTTGGCTGCGCTCGTATCGGTCGTCTTTTCTGATGTTTTTTCTACCGGCTTATTATCCGCTTGCGCTGTTTGCGTTTGTTTGGCTGCTGGCGCGGTTGTATTTGCGGTTGACTGCTTTGTTTCTGCTGCTTGCTTAGGTTGTTCCGGTTGCGGCTCGCTTGTTTTCTTCTCGCTTGCCGGTGCAACAGACGCTTCTGGTTTCGCTTGCAGTACAGGCGAATTTTGCGTTTCACCGGTAGCTGCCTCTACCTTTTTCTTCAGCTGCGGCTCAGTAGTAGCGCGCTTCTTTGCCGGCTCGGCATGCGCGTTGGCGTTACCGTTTTGCCCAGCGCTGAACAACACACCTTTCTGGCGCAACACCGTTACCGTTGATAATCCCACCAATATGACAGCGCATATTATAGCCACCCGACGCTGATTCAATCGAAACTTCCGCATCGTTTTTCCTTATACCCCACTAACTTTTTATAAAAGTAAGTAGTTTCATAGTAGCACTAACGGCAGGACGTTTTCAATAAGCTTTGACGATTTGGCAGAATAATGAGCCTGGATATTTACAAAACATATGTATTGTGATATAACGAAAAAGAGTAATACAAAAGGAAGTGACCGTGGAAGAGATAAATCTGTACGACCTATTGAGGTTTTATATTAAAAAATGGCTAACGATAGCGATTTTCGTCATGATCGGCGGAATCGTCGGTATCGCATATACGTACTACATTCAAACGCCGCAATACGAAAGCAAAGCGACACTACTATTGGTGGGGACGGATCATACGTCGGGCAACCAGGAATCAGTGGCGCTAAACAACTACGTGGAGCTATTTAAATCGCGCCGCGTGCTTGATACGGTCATCGCCGACCAAGGGTACGATAAAGATTACGATACGCTCGTATCAAACGTAACGGCGCGGGGCACGAAAAGCACGGATATTATAAATGTATCAATCAAGACGCCCGACGCGAAGCAAAGTAAGGCGCTGCTTGAAAGCGCAATTGAATCATTCCGCAATGAAGCCAAAGAACTGTACGGCAATAGCAGCATCAAAATCAACACGGTCGATGCTGCCAGTACGCCGAAAACGCCGTCAAACGTACGCCCAGCGATTCAAATCGGGCTTGCTACCGCTGCTGGATTTATGCTCGCGATCATCGGACTATTCTTCGTCTACGATTACCGCCACTCGCAGCCAAAGGCGGCGAAAGCAGACGAGCCGCGCAGTAATGATCCAGCGCAGTCAAAAGATCAAACGGACGACGAGCCAGAAACTGATACCTCAAAGGAAGACACTCGCTGCACCACGATTTCGCATTTTTACACTGGTGGAGCGTACGAAAAAGAGTAGAGCAGAGGGACATTTACGCTATGTATGTACGTTTTGGAAAACGAGTATTTGACATTATCATTGCGCTACCGGCACTTGTCATATTGTCTCCGCTGATGATCGGTGCAGCAATATGGATAAAACTTGACTCAAAAGGCTCAATATTGTTTCGTCAACCGCGCGCAGGTCAAGGAAATGTGCCATTCATCGTCTATAAGTTTCGCTCTATGGCGCAAACTGCGCCAAGTGATATGCCGACTAATGATTTTAAGAACGCCGATACATATATTACACGGTCTGGTAAGGTTTTACGCAAACTTTCTATTGACGAATTACCCCAACTGCTCAATGTTATTAAAGGTGATATGAGTATTGTTGGTCCGCGACCAGTCGTCCTAACGGAAAAGAGGCTCCTTAGCTTGCGCGCAAAGCATGGTGCAACAGCGGTAAAACCAGGAATCACTGGCTGGGCGCAAATAAACGGTCGCGATGAACTGACACCCGATAAAAAGGCAAAGCTTGATGGGTTTTATGCTAAGCATGTTAGTTTTGCGTTTGACGTAAAGTGCATATTGATGACCGTATGGACGGTTGTTTCGCTAGCGGGTCATTCCGAGGGGTATGAGAGTGACGCAAACAAAGAAAGTCAGAAATTAAGCGTGGAAAAGTAAGTATATGAGCAAAAAGATACTTTTCACGTCGCATACCGCGAACTTCCAGAAATTCAACCGCCCATTCATGCGCATGTTGCGTAAAGATGATTGGGAAGTACATTACGCGTCAATGGGCGAGGAAGAAATTTTAGATGCCGACAAATCGTTCACTGTTTCGTTTACGCGCAATCCGTTTACGCTCAGTAATATTTGCGCATACAAGCAGCTGAAGCAAATTATCGACCGGGAAAACTACGACATTATTCATACTCACACCCCTGTTGGTAGCGTGGTGACGCGGCTAGCTGCGCGGCAGGCTCGCGGGCGGGGCGCGCGCGTCATTTATACGGCGCATGGCTTCCATTTTTTTGCGGGCGCGCCGCTTTTGAATTGGCTCATTTACTACCCGATCGAGCGGCTCATGGCGCGATGCACCGACACGCTCATCACGATTAACTGCGAGGACTATAAGCGGGCGAAGCGCACGTTCAAGACAGATGTCCGCTACGTGCCTGGAGTGGGAGTAGATCCCGAGCGGTTCAAGCCGCGTCTTACAAAAAAACAGCGCAATGACTTACGCCGATCGCTCGGACTTAAGTCAGACGATTTCGTGATGATTTACCCAGCGGAGCTAAACAAAAATAAAAACCAGACGATGCTCATAATGGCGATGGAGAAACTTGTCGCCGTAAATCCACACATCCATCTGCTCTTGCCTGGTCAAGACAGTATGAATGGTTTTCACTCAAAGCTCATCAGAGAAAAGGATTTGCAAAATAATATCCATTTGCTAGGTTATAGAACTGATATACCGCAGTTACTGATGGTATCGGATTTATCAGTGTCGGCGAGCTACCGTGAGGGTTTGCCTGTACATATTATGGAAGCGATGACGGCGGGTTTACCTGTAGTTGCTACGAAATGTCGAGGTGCTAGTGAGTTGGTCAAAAACCATGAAAATGGATACGTTGTAAAAATAAGTAATGTTCATGATTTTGCAAGTGAAGTAAAGAAAATTATTCACGATGAAGAGAGACGCAAAAAGATGGCAAAAAACAGTAAGAGACGTTCAGCAAACTATAAACTTGCTACTATAAAGACTATACTAGCAAAAATATACGAGGAACGATAACAATATGGGTAAAATCGCTAGTCTGGTTCTGTATTTGTCTGTCTTTTGTCTTTCGTCGGCTCTCTTTGGGTATGGTGTTTATCGAAAAAATAAGGTCATGAAGTGGGCTGGCATAATACCCCCTTTACTATTAGCGAGTTTGCGTTATGGTGTTGGCACTGATTATGGTACGTATGAGTTATTATTTAACCAATTTTCACGAGGATCGCTGGCTGATTATTTACAAGATTCGTCGTCGGCAGAGCCTGGGTTTTATATTTTAGTACAAATATCCAATTTTCTTACCGGAGACAGTGCACCCATGTTTGCTATTGCTGCAGCCTTGTCTCTGATATTCTTTTATTTGGGACTAAACAGATACAATATCAAACATCCAGCGCTTGTGTATTTCTTGTATCTTATGGTACTGTTTCCGATGACGCTCAATCTTGTCCGTCAAGGTATTGCGGTATCAATAGTGTTCTATGCTCTTTCATTCTTTATAGAACGTGATTTTAAAAAATATCTTGTATTCATGATTATTGCAGGATTGTTTCACATGTCTGCCTTTATTTTATTGCCCGTTTATTTTCTTAACCGCCTTACTAAAACAAAGTATGAGAATGTTTACTTGACTTTTTTGCCTAAATTAGCGACAGTAGCGGGATGTATATTGATTTTTATACCCTTCTTTTCAAGCTTGGTCATGCAAATGCCCGCGTTTAGCAAATACGGTATGTACACCGTAAACGCTGGAGAGGGCGCGAACTATACACTTTTACTTCAAATAGCAATTTTAATTTCAGGAATAATCCTTATTCGTCGATTGATAAACGACAGTAATCGCAAATTGTATACGACAATAATAATATTTGCAACACTTGAGGTTGTGTTTGGCACCATTGGCTATTCGTCAACGTTTATCAAACGGATAGGCCTCTACTTTTCCATATTTGGGTTTATGCTTCTTGCGGAATCTACGGGGGTGCTTAAAAATTGGGGCGGAAAGGTATTGTCGTCTTGTTTCGTTATAGGATATGGAATAGTGTATTTCATGATAGCATATTGTATACTGGGTCAGTCTGATTTATTTCCGTATACTCTTATTGTTGGAGGGCTTAAGTAAATGAAAATGTTTATTAGTATGTTGGTATGGTCTATTATAAAGAGTGAATCGTCCATTAGCAGCGCTGTTTCCGACCAGGCACTTATTGAACGTTTATCAAGTAAAGTGCCTAGTGGGGGTGCGACGAATAGTCTTGCATTTTGGGAAGATAGAGGGCATATGCGGTATTCTTATTATGTAGGACTATCGCTGAGAGGTGCTCCAATGCACGCTAAAATTGCCCTTTTAGTTGGGATTTTCACTTTGCTAAGTCAAAAGCAACCTTTGTTTTGTATATTTATCGTGTTAGTAGGGATTACATCTAGTGCTGTCGCTGAAAATTTGTCAGATAAATGTTTACTAGGGAGAAATTTATGACAAAAATATCGGTAATTATGGCAGAGTATAATACGACGCCTCAGTATTTACGTGAGTCAATCGAAAGCATTCTTGGCCAGACTTTTAGAGACTTTGATTTTATTATAATAGACGATTGCGGTACTAATAATTTGGCGAAAATAGTTGAGTCGTATGAGGATCCGAGAATAAAAATTGTACGAAACAAACAAAATTCGGGGCTAGTCGCTTCGTTAAATACTGCAATCGAGAAGGCGGATGGTGAATACCTGGTTCGCATGGATACTGACGATATTGCTATGCCGAATAGAATTGAAACACTATACAAAGCCGTCCTTGCGAACCCTGAATATGCAGTGATAGGTAGCAGGGCAGTTGAGTTTTCTGATCGTGGTGAGAAAGGTATTTTATCAAGTAAAGGAGAGAAGGCAGGAAGAAATATTATGCGTGGTGATGTTCCTGTCCACCCTAGTGTCATTATGAAAAAAGAGGTAATTAAAAAAGTTGGGGGCTACCCTAGCTTTAATCGAGCTGAAGATTTGGCTTTGTGGTGCGAGCTTGTGCTAGCTGGTCAAAAAATATATGTATTGGATGATGTACTTTTAAGGTATAGAGTCAATGATGATGACTATACGAAGCGTAAGTTAAGAAACCGCAAAGGCGAAATCAAAGTGAGGATGTATTATTACCCCAAGCTTGGTGCTGGTCCAGTAGAGTATTTTCGTGTTGTAAAAAGTATCATTGCTGGTGTATTACCAGCACAATTAGTCAATGCTATTCGCAGAAAATACATATTGAAAGGCGATTGATAGGTGTAATTATGGAAAAATTTATAAATCTAAAGTGGGATATTGACAGCATTGTTACAGATCTGAATCTTGGTTTTGTTGCAAAAAAGAGAGCTATACTATCTAGGCTTAGCACCGTGGACAACGAGGTTGATTTAAAGAGTATTGCGTATGAGACTATGGCAGATAAGGTAAATGGATTTCTTTACAGAAAACATCTAGCTTCCCTTATTATTATGTTAAATTCGGATAGGGTAAAACGTTTAAAGCGAAATATTGATGACCTTTATCAACAAACGGTTGTGTATACGTTTGGAAAATCGAATATACATAGGTTGATTAATCGAAATAAACCAAAGGTTATTTATACGCTAGTTCCTGACCATGGTAATATCGGAGACTTGGCTTTAGGCTACGCTCAACGTGAGTATATGGTTAGGCTATTGCCTAATTACGATCATATAGAGATACCAGTTAGTCAAACGTATAACGTTCTACGAAAGGTGAGGTCTCAAGTGACGCCCCAAGATGTGATAGTTCTAACGGGGGGTGGTGACATGGGGACACACTATCTTGGAGTAGAGCGGCAGCGTCGATTTATTATAAGGAAATTTAAAAAGAATACTATCATATCATTTCCGCAGAGTGCATTTTTTGATGATAATAGATTTGGCAAACGTCAACTTCGCGCGAGCGTCCTTGCATATGACAGCTGCAGTAACTTGCTTATCACTGCAAGAGATAACTCAAGCTATGAATTTATAAAAAGGCATTTTCACAATGAAATTGCATCTACTCCTGACATAGTGCTATCATTAGACAATTGTCAGGCTGATGTGACAAGAAAGAGAAATAGGGTAGTATTTTCAGTACGGCGCGACAAAGAAGCTAGATTTTCACCAGCACAACTTAGGCGATTAGAGAATCACCTTGTTGATAAAGGCAAACATGTCGTTTATCGTGATACTTCTCTTGGAAACGTTCATATAGATATTTCTGATAGAATAAGTGTTTTGAGATCAATCTGGAAAGATTACAGTATGTCAGAGTTGGTTATAACAGATAGGTTACATGGCATGATTTTCAGTGCAATCACCAATACCCCTTGTGTAGCTATCAACAATAAAGATGGTAAAGTATTGAACCTGTACAACTCGTGGCTTAGCAAGTATTCATATATAGCAGTTGCAAGTAGTATTGATCCTAAAGAGATTGATTTGGCGATTGAAAAACTTAAATCTAGCACTAAAGAAGTACGCTCTCACACGAGCATGAGAGCATACTTTGCGCCTATTGCTAAATTTATCAACGAAAGAACTGCGAGATGAGTGCTGAATCTACCAAGAGGAGCGTGTCTCTCGTCAAAAACACCCTCATCATTGCGTTTGGTAAGTTATCGACGCAGTTTCTGACGTTCCTTTTGCTGCCGCTATATACGACGTATTTGGCGACGAGCGAGTTTGGCACAGTCGACTTGGTAATGACGTACGTTACATTGCTCGCGCCGATTATTACTGTTTCGCTTGAGATGGGCGTATTTCGCTTTTTGATTGACGTACGAAGCGACGAGGAAAGACAAAAACGAATTATCTCGACGGTAGTGCGGTTCACGGCGTGTATGCTTGCACTTGCTACGGCAGTATATCTGCTTGTTTGGTCTTTCGTGAATATCCCATACGGATTGTATGCACTCGGTGCAACGGTAGCAGTGATTGTGTCAAACATGTTTTTGCAGATTGCGCGTGGTTTTGGCGATAACGTGAAGTTCGCGATTGGTGGCATGGTCGCTGGCGTGACGACGATTGCTGCGAACATATTGTTTATCGTCGTAATGGGTATTGGTGCTAGGGGTATGCTGACGTCGACGATTTTAGCGAATGTCGCATGCGCAATATATTTATTCGTTGCATTGAAACTCTATCGGTATATTGATTTTTGTATTCATGATAAAAAATTATTGCGGCAACTACTTGGTTATTCGGCGCCGTTAGTGCCAAACGGTGCGTCGTGGTGGGCGATTAATGCCGCCGACCGCACGATTGTTGCAGTATTTTTGGGCGTAGCTGCTAATGGTATCTACGCGGCAGCATACCGATTTCCACTGGTGTTTAACGGATTATTCTCATTTTTCAGTATGTCCTGGACGGAATCGGCGTCAGTGCATATTAATAGTCCAGATCGCGACACCTTTTTCTCAAGAACGATGAATGCGAGCGTGAAACTGTTTGGATCGTTAGGCTTGGTAATGCTTGCGGGGCTGCCAATAGTATTTAATCTATTTGTCGGTACGGCATTTCGTGAAGCATATTTGTATATACCATTGCTTATCGTTGGCTCATTTTTTAACTCTATTGTCGGGCTTTACAGTGCGCTCTATATTGCTAAAAAGATGACAAAGCAAGTAATGAATACCTCTGTTATTGCAGCAGTCGTGAGTGTGACGGTGTCTTTGCTTGGTATTCGTTTCGTGGGGTTGTATGCGCCAGCGGCGGCAATGGCAGTAGCATTCTTCGCGATGGCAGTATATCGCCACTATGATATGAAAAAACATATTACAATTCGGTATGAAGCGAAGACGTTTGTGGTGTTGGTACTGTTGTATGCGGCGGCGATCACGCTGTATTATATGAATACGCTAGCTGGCAATATTGCAAATATTATCATTATCGGTGTAGCGGTATTGCTACTTAACCGTTCAGTCGCAGTGGTGTTATGGAAGGGTGTGTTGAGTAAAGGGCGGGAGTTTACAAAGCGACGCAGAGGGGTAAAAACGTAATTATTTAGTCGACCGAGAGTCGTTATCTTTGCTTTCCGTAGATTTTTTCCTTGACCGATCGCCGATACTTCTAAACAACACTAGAGACTTTGCAAAACTAGCGATGAGCCCTAGAGTAACACCCTCAAGAGTTCCATAGGATCAACCTTTACAGGTCGATTATTTAGCTTGTTTGTCTCTTTTTTCATTGTTGTTTTTCTTTGAGACATTCTTTTTTCTACTTATTTTAGCAAAGGATATTGAATAATTTTTATAAACAGCAGCATAATCGTTTGAGATAGCTTTGTCATCACTGATGTTTAGTATGTCAATTGACCTTACTCTATTGTAAGATTCACCTAGAATAATACTACTGACGTAAGAAAGTGATTTAGAGACGCTGCTTTGATGTATGAAGCGATACTCGTCCATTAGCTGTATTATAGATTATTGTCTGGATTTTAGCCAATATTGATTTGTGCGAGTCGGTGATGGTGTGTGATGTTGTGGGAGGATAAACGACAGTTGACACACTATGACGAGTTCGTTAGAATTTAATTGTCTCCCCGCGCTTGTACTTGTGTCTCGTGCGGGTATTTTAGAGGCGAGTAGTTTGGAAAAGTATGACTAAAAAACGAATTATTCTTTTTGCACTCGTTATATCATGGATGATATTAATTTTTTGGTTTTCGAGTGCTGGGCATGAAGTGTCAAGCGGGCAGAGCGAGCGCGTGGCGCGAAGTGTGCAATATATTACGAATATCTCGTTTTCCGAGGCGGTGGTACGCAAGGCGGCGCATGTGTTTTTGTATTTCGTGCTGGGAATATTGTTAACTTTGCTAGTACGGACATATCGTGTACGCTGGCGTAATGTTGTGCTATGGGCGGTTGGTATTGCGTGTGTGTATGCAGCGACTGATGAAACTCACCAGTTACTTGTTGGTGGGCGAAGCGGACAGGTGGGTGATGTGCTGCTTGATACGGCGGCGGCATGTGTCGGTGCGATAGTTATTGCTGGTGGACATATGGTTATTTATAAGTTGCATAAAAATCAAAAATGTGATAGAATTTAACAGTGAAAGTGAGTAGAGAACAAAGGGCATCGCTGTTTGCGTGGTTACAGCGGTTAGTCGGTGCGGGCATTGTCGTGACAGCGATTCCTGCAGGAATTAACCTGTTTGCGATGGGCGTGATCCCTGATAAGTATTTATATATCATCGCGCCGTTGTATGTAGCGGTGGCGGGCGTTGTGCTGTGGCAGTTGATGCGCCGGCCGAAAGCGGTATGGCGCGGTGTGCTATTCGTGGTAATTGGCATGGTGATGATCACCGTTAATATTGCCGTGTACAAAAGCGGGCACTCGGTGAACTCATTTTTGAGCGCCGTACAGCCGCCACAGGTTACCTATGTAGAATATACAGTTATTGCAAAGAAAGATCGCAGCGTGGTGCTTGATTCCGCACGGTCGGTCGGTATGGTCGGGGCGGATACACTGCACGATAAAACGGCGAAAGCACTTGCCGGCGTAACGTCGGCGGCGCAGAGCAGCTATGACAGTTTGATGGTGTTGACGGAACAACTCAATGCTGGAGCCGTTGAATTGGCGTCAATCCGGACGGCAAATATGGGTGTATTGCAAGAAAATTACCGTGAATTTTATGACAGCGTGGCAACGCTTGCGACTTATAAGGTGCGGGATGATAATCGCCAAGCTGCACCGAAAACTGACGTGACAAAGCCGTTCGTGCTGTATATTAGCGGCATTGATACGTATGGTGATGTGGGCGAGGTATCGCGGAGCGATGTGAATATGCTAGCGGTAATGAACCCGGCGAAGCGGACGATGCTGCTCGTAAACACGCCGCGGGATTATTATGTGCAGTTGCACGGCGTAGCAGGTATGCCGGATAAGCTGACACATGCGGGCATTTACGGTATTGACATGTCGCGGCAAACGCTTGGCGATTTGTATGGTGTTGAGATTCCGTATTATGTGCGGTTGAACTTTACGTCGCTCGTAAAGATGGTTGATGTTGTGGGCGATATTACGGTTGAATCTGATTATGCGTTTCATTCGTTCCAGGCGGGCAAAAATACGCTTGATAGCAAGCGAACGCTTGAGTTTGCGCGCGAGCGTTATAGCTTTAGCGACGGCGATCGGCAGCGGGGACGTAATCAGCAGAAGGTAATTGAGGCGATCGTCGCGAAGATGAGCGAGCCGCGCAACCTGACACGATATAACGCGATTTTATCAACATTGCAAAGCTCGCTACAAACGAACATGAGTCAGGAGGCGATCGCATCGTTGATAAAAATGCAGCTTAATGATTTTAAGGGCTGGCAGGTTGAGTCGATGAGCGTCGATGGTACAGGTGCGACCCGCCAAACGTATAGCATGGGCGCGATGCCGCTGTACGTGATGATCCCTGACAGCGCGTCGGTAGAGCGGGCGAAAGAGCGGATTGGAGAGTATTTGCAGTCGTAGGTCTCGGGCGGCATACCTCCGCAGTCGCTCCCCAGCAACTGGGTAACTATGACACCTAGAGATGATGCAGAGGACGTGTGTAGGGGATGTTTGCCGTAAATTTATTCGCGTAGAGCAAGGCTACGGCAGATTTATACCGCTGATCCTTGTGCTAGATCCGGAACTTCGCCTCAACCAGGCGAAGGCGTTTATCAAGTGACTCGTAGTTTTGTTTCTGTTCTTTGGAGATTGTGTCGTCTACTTCTTCGCGCGAGCCTTCTTCGATAAAGATGTCATGACGGAGACCGGTGATGTCGGCGCGGATGGTTAATTGTCCTGCTTCCAATGTTTCGAAGCGCTTTTCAAAACGTAGTTCCATATCTTTCACAGTATCCGTGAGGTTCTTGTGGTCTTTACGGATGTCGGAGAGTTGGGTGTCGATCGATTCGAAGCGTTGATCTATCTGATTAAAACGTTCATCAATTTGTTCAAACCTCTTGTCGATCTGTTCAAACTTAGCATTCATTGTTTCAGCTAGTGTTTTAACGGCACTTGCGAGGTCTTGAACCTGAACGGTTAGATCTTTTACTTGCGTAGCGAGTTCTTCGTTCGTCATGGTTATATTTAATCACAGATAGGGGAGGTGGAGCAAGAAGTAGGTTAATTTACGTGTTTCAAAAACTCCCATCCATGACGGATGGGAGCCCAGTGTCATCCTGCGAGCTACAGGAAAAAGACTCTCAGGTCCAGGGTTTGTATGACGAAATCGTGGTACACCCGATACGATTCGAACGTACGACCTCTTGCTCCGCAAGCAAACGCTCTATCCAGCTGAGCTACGGGTGCATACCACCTTAAATCATAGCACGATACTGGCGGGTATGCAAGAGGAGCTCGGCATTACAAACGGAGTTTTGCGAGTAGTTTATCAATAATGTCCGGGCTTGTCTCCTTCATTGGCAAACGTGCCGTCAACATGTCGACAAGTTTTTCACCAATTTCAGTTGGGAAATAGATGTTTTGTCCTAGTTGGAAGCGTTTACGCGGTATAAGCACAACATGATTCGTCGTTTCCTGCCTCACAACACTGAACGATTTAAATTGATCAAACGTATATAACCGATCGTTGACGTGAATTCCTTTGCGGCTCACTGTGTAGTCGATCGTCGCGGGCGGGCGGCGAACGTATAGCGCTAATGCGACCGCCATTACCGGCACGAGTACTGCAAATGTTGGCGATTTGAATACAAAAATCGCCACCGCAATGAGTATAAGTACGGTAGCGCCAAATCCGATATACCAAATCGGCTCGTGCTGGTGCTGCATATACTCAAGCGCCTGCCAACGGATGAGAATCTCGTCATCAGGAAGACCGTCAGCCGTCATGTCATCCGTAGTGTCGGGCTGATCTGGTGATTCTTGAGCGGGTGATTCGGTAGCTTGCTGCGCTACTGCCCTAGCGGCAGGATCGGAAAATTCAGGAGAAAACGGAGAAGCCGCGGATACTTCGGGAGTAGTGGGCTGCGAAGCTGTTTGCGTCTCTGGTAGAGATGCAGGTGCTGTCGCCAGTGCTTCTGGTGCTGCGGGGGGCTCGGCGGACGGAATTGGCGCTGGAGGCACCTCGGACACCGCCGCAGGTCCAGTAGATGACAGCAGTGTTTGAGGCGACGGTACCGTATTTGTCGCCTGTGTCGTATCTTGAATTGGCTGGTACGCTCCGTGCGCAGTTGATTGCGCTGGTTGCTGCCAATCTTGGGTTTGCGGCTCTTGGTCTTGCATATCTTTATTGTACCATGAGCAGGTTCTATTCGTATACCCACGGCTATCACATTAAAAATGACCTAACTTAGGTCATTCTCTTGTTCCTGGCGGAGGAGGGGAGATTCGAACTCCCGCTGCAGGTCTCCCCACACTAACGATTTAGCAAACCGTCCCCTTCAGCCACTTGGGTACTCCTCCATTTGCAAAACAAAATACTTCACTAGTGTAGCATAATCTTAGGCTGTTGCCTAGAGTGAATGCGTTGTGGCGGTTTGCATAACTGCTTGTGCCGAGGCGCCTAGCTCGTTGCTGATTAGTCGTGTATACTTTTTAAAGAGAAGCAAGTGGAAGGAGCGACCGTATGGCATTTGGACCAATCATGAAGTTAACGACCGAATCTGGATTGAAACTGGAGCTTGCACCGTTTACGCGCGAAGAAGCGACGACGTTTGCGGATGGTTTTGCGCATCACTCAGTTATTCAATATGTAACGAACCGCGTGCAGACGAAAGAAACTGAGGAAGAGTGGTATGACAAGATGATTAAGGATAGGACCTCGCGCGTGTGGGGGATCTGGGTGATTGAAGAGAATGAGCGCCGGCTTATCGGCAATAGCGCATTGACGGATATGGAGCTTCGTAAACATATTCGCCAGGCGGTTAGCGGTTCGGTGATCTGTGATGCAAGCTACTGGGGCAGGGGAATCGCGAGTGCGTGCCACAAAGCACGGACGTATTTCGCGTTTGAACAATTAGGTTTGCACCGTATCAAGTCGGCAGTGCTACAGCCGAATGGCGGTAGCCGCAAAGCACTGGAACGTAGCGGCTATACGCTTGTCTACACGGAGCGCAATGAGACGTTCGTTAATGGCGCGCTCGTCCATATGGATTGTTTAGAATGTCTTAATCCGGCAGACTGGGCATGGCAGCAGTGGTGGGGCGGCGACCGTCCAACTCAGAAAAGCATGGAGGCGCGTAAGAGAACTGAGGCGGCATTGGAGTGGGCGCGGGAGAATGTTGAATTAGCATAAGTCTGCAGCTGTATTAGTGGGCGGACGTTAAAATGCTGGCGGAAAGAGGGCTCTGCTAGTCTTTATGTATTTCATGCAAATTATCAATAACAAGTGTTGGACGGTCGTTATTAGCATAACCCGCAAGATCAATTGACTGCAAAAACTCGGGATAGAGCGTGACGCTAGCAGGATCGACGAATTCACACACGGCGAGTTCTTCAGCGCCGTGGCTGGTGCTTTCGAGATTGATGTTGGTGAAGTCATCAGAGTTTTTGACGGCAAAGAAAAATTCTAGCTCTTCGGCGTAGCCGGCGCGCGCGGATGGGAATTGCTGAATAAATAATAGATTGCCAATAACGGCGTCTATGCCTGTTTCTTCGTGTAGCTCGCGTGCTAATCCGTCGATCAGCGATTCTTGCGGATCAAGCCCGCCGCCGGGCACAGCGTAATAGTGTGATATGTTGTCACCATGCTTGTGTTTAACAGCAAGTAGTTTACCATCTTTATAGATGATGGCGCGGACATTAATGCGCCGTCCGGTGTAGTGTTCCATAGACTCTCCTTGGTTTTTTAGTGATGATAACCAGAGGAACGGATGTTCATTCGTTACAACTCATTGTAGCAGATACGCGGCGGGTGCGATATAATAGAAGTGTAATAATTAGCAGAAAGTGATGGATATAAATTTTGCCCTTTGCCTTTCGGGCGGATCATGCAAAGTTTACACCTGTTACTCTTCTGCTACAAGAAAGGAGCTCTGAATATGAGTATTATTAACCCGAGCGGCAAAGAAATTTTCTCTGTCGCGACTGATTTTTGCGGTCGTCCGCTCACGCTAGAAGTTAACCGCGTTGGTTTTCGCACGACTGGAAGCGTGCTGGTGCGCTACGGCGATACGGTGGTGCTAGGTAGTGCACAAGTCGGTTCGCGACCAGTGACGCTGGATTATTTTCCCTTGAGCATTGACTATGAAGAAAAGTTTTATGCAGCCGGCAAGATATCAGGTAGTCGATTTATTAAGCGCGAAGGTCGTCCGAGCGACGATGCGGTATTGGTTGGGCGGCTGATTGATCGCCCGATCCGTCCGCTATTTCCGAAAGGCTATCGCCAAGAGGTACAGGTGGTAGCAACGGTGCTGAGTATGGATCCGGCATTTCGTCCTGACGTAATTGCGATGATTGCGGCGTCAAGCGCGCTTATGCTAACTGGTACGCCATTTGACGGACCAGTGGCAGGTTTGCGCGTTGGGCGCGTGAACGGCGAGTTTAAAGCGTTCTTAACGCCAGAAGAGCGTGCAGCGAGCGACTTGGATTTAGTGGTCGCTGGTATTGAGCACGGTATCACGATGGTGGAAGCAGGTGCTAAAGAGGTATCAGAAACCGTGATTGTCGATGCGATGACATGGGCGCACCAGATGATGCAGCCGGCAATCCGCTTACAGAAAGAACTGGCAGAAAAAGTTGCGCCTGTTCGGCAGGAATATGAGTTAGTGTTACCTAATGAAACTGTTCAGGCAACGGCTGACGCGTGGGTTGACGGCAAGCTGGGCGAGAAAATCCGCCGTCCGTACCCAGAGCGTAATGAAGTTGTCAACGAAATTCGTTGGCAGTTCCATGAGGAGATGGCAAAAGCCCTTGATAGCGAGGTTGATTACGATGAGGTTCGCGATGAATACGACGAGGCCTTCACGATGGCGCTGCATAAAGACGTGCGTCGCGGCATCGTTGAAGATGGCATGCGCCCTGATGGTCGTGCACTGACGGAAATCCGCCCGCTGTCAAGCGAGGTTGGTATTTTGCCGCGCGCCCATGGTTCAAGCCTGTTTACGCGCGGTGTGACACAAGGTATGAATATCGTGACGCTCGCACCGCTTAGTTATGCACAGCTAGTTGATACAATGGAGCGGACTGACGACGAGCGGCGCTACATGCACCACTATAATGCACCGGGCTATACTGTCGGTGAAGTTAAGCGCATGGGTAGCCCGGGACGCCGCGAAATCGGACATGGCTATCTGGCAGAACGTGCGCTTACGGCGGTTTTGCCGAGCGTTGAGGACTTTCCGTACGCAATTCGCAGCGTAACGGAAATTATGTCGCAGAACGGCTCAACGTCAATGGCGGCAACATGTTCAAGCTGTCTTGCGTTGATGGATGCTGGCGTGCCGCTGACGGCGCCGGTAAGCGGTATCGCGATGGGTTTGATGATGGATGGCGAGACGCCGTATGTGCTAAGCGATATTGCTGATGCTGAGGACTTTGCAGGCGACATGGACTTTAAAGTGACCGGTACAAGCAAGGGTATCACTGCCTTACAGATGGATATGAAGGTGCATGGTTTGCCAGTTGACGTACTGCGCCAGGCACTTGAGCAATCAAAGTCGGGGCGCGCCTTTATTTTGGAGCATATGCTAAGCATCCTGCCAGCTCCGCGCGAAACCCTCAGCCCGTACGCGCCGCGCATTGAGAAGCTTAAGATTAATCCAGACAAGATCGGCGCAGTTATCGGCAAGGGCGGCGAGGTGATCAACAAGATTACCGCCGAGACAGGTGCTGAGGTTGATATTAAAGAAGACGGCTTAATTACGGTGGCAAGCCCGGATGGCGAGTCAATTGCGAAAGCGGTTGCGTGGATTAAGCGTTTAGTTGAAGAGCCGGAAGTTGGTAAAACGTATAGTGGTACAGTCGTTACAATTAAAGATTTTGGCGCATTTGTAAACATCTTACCGGGCGTCGATGGCATGCTTCATATTTCACAGCTATCAAATAAACGCGTCGGCAAAGTGACGGACGTGCTGAAAGAGGGGCAGCGCGTGCGCGTGAAGCTAACAGATATCGATGACCGCGGGCGTTTAAGCTTAACGATGAAAAATGTCGAACAGTAGGGTATAATAAATTCTATAGCAATGTAAGCGAGGAAATAGGGATATGAATAAACAACCAACACCACCAACGCCTCCGAAGCCAACGACGCCTACTGTGCCGCTTCAGCCTGCGATGGCGCCTGCCGGTATGGGCATGCCGCCGGTTCGTCCAAACGGCGGCAACAAGACAGGTTTGATCGTCGGAATTATTAGCGGCGTAATTGCACTTATTCTGCTAATTGTCGGGATTATCGTGGCGTTTGTTGTTTTAAGCAAGCCAAGCACGAAAGATTACGCGGCGGCAGCTCAAGAACTAAATAAAGTGACGGAATCGTATAACAAGGCGTCGTCGTCATTTACGTATTATTCAACATCGTCGTCGCAAAGTGCTGCGCAAGCACAGGCAAAAGCTGCGACACTGAGTGAAACGCGTAAGGCGATCAACGACGGTATTGATAGGTTGTCGAAGATGCGGGCAGTTACAGGTGATAACGACGTGAAGGAGCGCTTCGAAAAATTGAAAGGTAAGCAAGTGGCATTTAACGAAGCGATTGATGGGCTTATTGAAGCATATAGCAAGATCGCTCCGGCATTCGACACGAGTTTGCTCCGCTTGTCATCGTCGGAAGACGCACTTTCACCTGTTCGGGAGATGCGCACAAAGCTTGAAAGTGCTAAGAATGGTATCAAGAACCAGTATAATAAGCAGTTCGTAACAGATATCACTGCAGCACTGAAATCATACGAAAACGCGATTGAGAAATACGTTGCGATGCGCAGCTCAGGACATTATGATAGTAGCGCGTATAGTGAGTACAGCGCTGCGTATCGCAAGATTAACACTATTGCGAATGAGTGGGCGCTAAACATGAGGGCGTCTGGTGAGCGCGGTGAAGTCCGCACTGAACTTAATAGCGTAGTGAGTATTTTGAATCGCAAACAGTTCCAGCGCTAGTAAAGACTTTTATACGGCTACGCAGCCTAAATATCTCTGTAGGTGGCAATCTGCAGAGATATTTTACGTGGCTGTTTAAGCGCAATTGACTCTATAGTGCTGATTTGTTATACTAAAAGTAGTTAGCAAGCGGTAGGAGTTACTCTTTTATATGTAATGAATGCCACTGCACTCTGAGTTTTGAATTTTATACCACGATAATCAAAAGGAGTACTATCTATGGGTCAACAGCGACTCGCAAAACCACAGGCGGACGACGCATCTAAGCGCCCGCAACAACGTAAAAAAACTAATAACACTGTCCTTGATGCTACGACAACACGCAAAGGGGAAGTTTTTCGAGCACAGCGCCGTACGAGTGAAGGTGTGCAAGCGCAGGCGTCGCAGCATGTGATTAATGTGCCGGTGAATAAATCTGTATATAACGGCTATGGCGGCAAACAATTTAGCTTGACAATGCAACCGAAAAAACCGCGCGCACCGCGTCCAACGCTAAAAATTATTCCGATCGGCGGCGTTGGCGAGATGGGCATCGGCAAAAATATGACCGCGATTGAATACGATAACGATATCATCGTGATTGACATGGGTTTTTTGTTTCCAGGCAGCGATTACCCAGGCGTTAACTACATTACGCCGGACATCACCTGGCTTGAGGAGAATAAACACCGTATCCGCGCGCATATTTTTACACACGGACACTTAGATCATATTGGTTCATTCCGGCATTTTATTCCGAAGATTCCTGCGCCAGTATATAGCACAAAATTTACGATTGGCATGTTGCAGCGCACGATGGCAGAGACTGATAGTGCATACGAACCGGAGTACCACGAAATGAACCCGGAGAACCACGACATTATTCAGCTTTGCGACTCGTTTAGCGTGGAGCTCGTGCGCGTGAACCATTCAATTCCTGATTCGGCGGCGGTCGTGGTGCGCACGCCAGTCGGTAACATCTTAAGCAGCGGCGACTGGCGCATTGAAGAGAACCCGGTAGATGGCAAGAAGTTTGACTTTGACCGTATTCAAGAAATCGCGAGAAACGAAGGCTTTTTGGCATTCCTGAATGAGTCGACAAACTGCGAGTCGGCAGGTACGCACACGCATGGTGAGTTTGATATCCAGCATAGTATCGGCGAAGTGATGGATAAGTGGGCGGGCTCACGCATTATCATTAGCAGTTTTTCGAGTCAGCTGCATCGTATCCAGTTAATTTTGGATGAAGCGCAGCGGCATGGACGTAAAGTGGCATTTGCCGGCTTTAGCATGATTCAGAACCTTGAAGTAGCACTGCGCACGGGCGTGATCAAGGTGCCAAAGGATACGGTCGTCAAAATGGAAGATATTATTAAATTGTCGGATAATAAAGTGACAATTATCTGTACGGGCAGCCAGGGCGAATTCAACGCGGTGCTCAACCGTATGGCGACGGGCGCACATAAATATGTAAAGATCAAGGGCTCGGATGTTGTCGTCTTTAGCTCAAACCCAATTCCAGGCAATGAAAAATATGTTGTGCGAACCGTTGACGGACTGATGCGCGAGGGCGGCGAAATCATTCAAAATGGCAAGACACATCTGACGGGTGTTGGTCCGTTGCACTTGTCGGGGCATGGATATTACGATGATCACGTGCGGGTTATCAACGCGGTGAAACCGACGTATTACATTCCAAATCATGGCGAGTTCCATATGCTAGTGCATAATGCAGAGCTAGCAGAAAAGGAGTGTGGCGTTCCGCGCGATCATATATTTGTGTGTGATCCAGGCGATATTATTGAAATCACTCCGAATGGCGCGAAGAAAATCGGTCGCATTCATGCCGGTGGCGTTATGTATGATGATGCAGGGGAAATCGTGAGCGAAGTCGTGTTAAAAGACCGCATTCACATGAGTCAAGAGGGTATGTTTGTCGTCGTGCTAACAGTGCAGCGCGGTACAGGACGGCTGCTTACGAGCCCAGATATTATTAGCCGCGGGTTTATCTATTTGCGCGACAACGAAGAATTGATGGGGATGATTCGCCAATATCTTAAGCAGAAAGCGTCGCGTAGTTTCGCTGGGCGATATGACATTGAGGTCATTAAAAAAGAAATTCGCGACGAAATTACGCACATTCTCTACGACCAGACGCGCCGTACGCCGATCGTGATTCCGGTTATCAATGAAGTTGGCGTGAATAAAACGATTGCGCAGCGCCCGCAGACGAATGCGCGTGCGGCAAAACAGCCGCTTATGCCTGCGCCGTCGAAACGGAAATTTCCGCGCAAACAAGTACCCGACACCGAAACTGTCGTGCCGCGCGAACGACCAGATAGCCGGTCGTACTAGTGATGAAACTATTGCATATTGTAGTAATTTATGCTACAATATAAGCGTAACCATATAAAAACGAACGGAATCAGCGTATACTATATAAGTTATGGCAAAAAAGAAATCAACCAAACGCGCGGCAGCGCGCCGCAAATCAGTAAAGGCTTCGGCGCCGCAGCATGAGCTGCCGGCGGGCTATTGGCAGCAGGCAGCGGCAGTACTGCTCATGGCGTGTGCGGTGCTGATTATTGTGTCGTGGTTTGGCGCGGGCGGTCCGGTGTTGGATTGGCTGCAGCATACGCTGCAAGATATGATTGGCTGGGCGGTGTATGTTGTGCCGATCGTTGCAGTCTTCATTGCGGTGGAAACGTTTCGCGCTGAAGATAATAGGCTGCCGTTTAGTGTGAAGTTTACGTCGCTGCTTGCGGTTGTATGGTGCAGCGGTATGTGCGGGTTGCTGATGGCGAAGCAGGGTAATCGTCCGTCAGGCGGTGGTTTGCTGGGCGATAGCATGAACTCGTTGATGTTGTCGCTCGTGAGCGCGCCCGTCGGGATTTTTATATACATCTTGCTGCTTGTGTTCACGATGACATTCATATTTCAATTGTCATTTGATAATGTGCTGCAGTTTTTCAAAACAGCGGTAATGTCAAGCAGAGAAAAGGTGGAAAATGAAGCAAACGTCGAGATAATGCGCAAAGCCGCCACGCCGAAAGCGATGAGCGAATTCAAACTCAACGAAGGCGTCCCTACGATGACCGAGGCGGATAAGAAGAAGTCGAAACTCGCGGCGCTGCACGCTCGTGAAAAGAAAGATGAGCCGGAAGAAAAAGCCGCGATGCTTGCGGTGAGCGATCCGAACTGGCAGTTTCCGAGTCTTGATTTGCTTGAAAAGAGCCAATCACCCGCTGATGTGGGCGATATCAAGCAAAACGCGGGTATTATTCAGGATACGCTGCACGAATTTAATATTGACGTCGAAATGGAGGGCGCAAATATTGGTCCAAAGGTAACGCAGTATATGTTGCGACCGCCTGCTGGCATTAAGCTAAATCGCATTACGGCGCTTGAGACAAACATTGCGTTGAATCTAGCGGCGTCAAGCCTGCGTATGGAAGCGCCAATTCCAGGTAAAAAGGCTGTCGGTATTGAAGTACCAAATAAAAAAGCGGCTGATGTGCGCCTCTACGGCATTCTAAACAGCAGCGAGTGGCGTAAGAGTAAAGCGCCGCTCAGCATTGCTATTGGCAAAGATATTTCGGGGCAGCCGTTTGTCGGCGAACTTAATAAAATGCCGCACCTATTAGTGGCAGGGCAAACGGGCAGCGGTAAGTCGGTGATGATTAATACGCTGTTGTGCAGCTTGCTATACCGGAACGCGCCGAGCGATCTAAAACTCATCCTTGTTGACCCGAAACAGGTCGAAATGGCGCCGTATCAAGACATTCCGCACTTGCTAACGCCGGTGATTGTTGAGCCAGAAAAGACAGTGAGCGCGCTGAAGTGGGCTGTGAACGAAATGGAGCGCCGCTACACTCTCCTCGCAGACGAACGCGTGCGCGATATTAAGACATACAATCAGAAGGTTGAGTCGAAAGGTAAGAAAATTGGCGTGCAAGATGAGGCAGGCAACGTGCAGCAGGTTGACGGCGGTAAGATGCCGTATATCGTGATCGTGATTGACGAGATGGCGGACTTAATGATGATCGCGAAGCGTGACGTTGAAGCGCTGATCGTGCGGATCGCGCAGAAAGCGCGTGCAGTTGGCATACACTTGGTGTTAGCAACGCAGCGTCCGAGCGTGGATGTAATCACCGGACTTATTAAAGCGAACGTGCCGGCGCGCATCGCCTTTACTGTGGCGAGTCAGACGGATAGTATTACAATTTTAGACCAAGCAGGCGCAGAGAAGTTGCTGGGGCAAGGCGACATGCTCATGAAAACCGCTAGCATGCCGAAGCCGAAGCGCATACAGGGCGCGTGGGTGATGGACAACGAGGTGAATAAAATTACTGATCATTTGCGTATGCAGTCAGCGCCGCAGTATAACAATGAAATTATCAGCCAGCCGGTGCAGCTTAACGGCAAAGGCGGTGTGGTGATGGATTTTGACAACGAGGGTGGCGACGATATGTTCCGCGATGCGGTGAATGTCGTTGTGCAAATGCGTAAAGCATCGACAAGTTTGTTGCAGCGCAAATTACGCATCGGCTATTCGCGGGCGGCGCGTATTATTGAAGAGATGGAGGAGCAAGGAATTATCGGACCGGCGGACGGTTCGCGTCCGCGTGAAGTGCTCATCAGCAGCGTCGATGAGCTTGATAGTGGCGCCTAGACAATTACGCGCGAAATTGCTATAATTACCCTGATATTAAACCTAAGGTTGCGTGCGATAGCGTAACCATCCGTACGGATACCAAAGGAGGTAATAACGTATGAAAGAGTACGAATTGACCGTGTTAATTCGTCCTGATCGCGAGGCGGAGCTTGATAAGAGCTTAGACGTGGTCAAAAAGCTTGTGTCTGACAATGGCGGCAAGCTGCTGTCGGAAGATAATTGGGGTAAAAAACGCCTCGCATATAAAATTAAAGGCGAAGATTTCGCCGTCTATGTGCTGTTGAATGTCGAATTGCCAGCCGCGGCGCCATTGAAAATCAGCAATGCGCTCAACATTAGTGATGACGTGATTCGCTACCTGCTCGTGAAAGTCGACGAAAAAGCGCGTACCGCACTCGCGGAAGCAAAAAAACGCGCTGAAGAACGCGGCGAAGCGAGCAGCGATTCGGAAGCGTAATAGTAAACCATAAGGAGGAGGTCTTATGGCAAAGGGGTTTAATAAAGTAATACTCATGGGCAACCTGACGCGCGATGTTGAGGTGCGCACGACGGCGAGCGGGCAAAGTGTAGCAAACTTCAGTCTTGCTATCAGCCGCAGCTGGCGCGGGCAGGACGGTCAGCAGCAAGATCAGACCAGTTTTATTAACTGTGTGGCGTGGGGCAAAGTTGGCGACATTATCGCGCAATATGTGCATAAAGGTTCGCCGCTGCTCGTGAGCGGCCGCTTGGATCAGCGTAGTTACCAAGATAAGGACGGTAATAAGCGTTCAGCGGTTGAAGTCGTTGTCGAAGATTTCAATTTTGTCGGCAGCGGACGCAGCGATAATTCGTCGCCCAGCGCGCCAAGCAGCAATCAATCAACCAATAGCAAATCACAAGATGTCGTGATCGAGGATATCGACGATAAGCCGATTGACCTCAGCGAGATCCCATTCTAAGGAGTTTTCAGTATGACAAAGCGGTTACGCAAGGACGTGCCTGTCGCGTTCGATTACAAAGACGTAAAGACACTGTTGCGGTTTATTGACCCGTACGGTCAGATTGAGCCGATTGGCAAAACCGGCTTGACCGCCAAGCAACAGCGGCAGCTAGCGCGCGAGATAAAACGTGCGCGCCATTTGGCGATGATGCCGTTCGTATCGCAAGGGTAACGGTGGAAAATTTTTCAGCGCATGACTACTGTGCTGGTCGTGCGCTGGCGAGCATTTCTACAGGATAAACAAAGGAGGCGTATGTATCAACCAACCGATTTGAAAAAAGGCATTGTTTGCCAGATTGACGGGCAGCCGTACCGTGTCACGGAATATAACCAAAAAGTTATGGGACGCGGCGGCTCAATCGTGAACGTGAAATTGAAGAATTTAATCACAGGGGCGGTAATTCCTAAAACATTTAAGGGACAGGAAAAAATTGAGCCGGCCGAGGTGGCAAGCCGCCCAGTGCAGTATTTATATAATGATGGATCGGCGTTTTTCTTCATGGATCCGGAAAGCTTCGAACAGTTTGAGTTGCCGGCAGACGTTGTGGGCGACGCAAAACAATATTTGAAAGAAGGCGACGAGTTAGCGCTGCAATTTTTCGGCGAGCGCGTTATTACTGTTGAGCTGCCAAAAAATCTGTATCTGGAAGTGACGTATACCGAAGATGTTGTTAAAGGCGACACGACCTCAAGCGTCTTGAAAGATGCGACGCTTGAAACGGGCGCTGTCGTGAAAGTGCCAGCGTTTATTAAAGTTGGCGATGTAATCTCAATTGACACGACAACGGGCGAATACCGCGAGCGCAAAAAGTAGTATACTAAAGAGCATGGCGACGAAGCCGAAACAAACAGCACATGCGTCAAAGCGCCGTTTGACTACGCTTCGGCGGCGCGCGGTGAAAACGAAAGAGCATTTTAGCCGGCACTATTATTCGCTCATGCCCGAGAAAAAACACCACCGTGTGATGGTGTGGACGGTGTTTTTGCTTGTAGCGAGTACAATTATTGGACAGATGATGTATCCGATTGATCGCGCGTTGCCGTTTGCCCGGCTAGGCGATCAGATGGTTGGCTGGCAGACTGATCTGGAGCTGCAGGGCCGCGTCAACAACCGGTTTGCGACGGCGCATGTAAGGTTCTCAAGCGAAAATACGACATCGAAAGAATATACGTTAGCAAGCGTTGGTGTGGAACCGAAATCAACCGATATGGTAGCGAAGCTTATGGAGTATCCGTTTTGGCTGCGGTTCGTGCCAGGATCAATACTATGGCAATTGCCGGTAGTGCGTGAGTGGAGTCTGCAGATTTCTGATACGCCGCTGCGTGAATTCAGTCGAACGCTGAGCGCGGAGCTAATGCGCCCGCCGGAAAACGCCGAGCTATCAATTGAGAACGGACAATTGGTCGCGAAGCATGATTCGCTGGGCGTGCAAGTGAGCGCGGAGCAGGTGCAAGCGGCGGTACGTTCGGCTGTGGTTGCCTATAACGGTACGCCGACAATTGTGGTAGCTGGGACGGTGCAGCAACCGGAGAAAACAGCGGTAGCGCTGGCTGATGTTCGCGCGCAGGCGGAGCGTGCGCTTGCATTGCCGCTGCAAATTCAAGCGAACAATATGACGTTTACGCCGTCGCGGGAAGAAAAGGCGCAATGGCTGATGCTTGGGACAGACGCATCAGGTAAGACGACGCTGCGGATTGACGATACGAAGCTCCAAGCGTACCTCGCGGATGTTGTGACGGTGCGCGCCGGTCGTGTCGCTGGCGTGACGAAAATTCAGCTGCAGAATGGCCGCGAGGTGGGTCGTGAAACAGGTGAAACTGGTTTGGGTGTCAACGCGCCGCCGCTCATTGAGACGCTTACAAAATACCTGCTGCAGCACACAGGACATTCGCCGTTCGTTGCTGATATGGTTGAGATTCAACCGAAGGTTGCATATAGCGGCGACTATACGACGACGCGTGATGGCTTGCAGGCATACATTGATAAAAAGGCCCGTTGGAATACATGGATTAGCATTCAGCAGCTTGACGGCGAAAAATGGTCGCTTGGTGCGCGCGATACTGAGAGTGTCGTGAGCGGCAGCACATATAAATTATATGTGGCGCTGTATCTATTCAAAGAGATGAACGAAGGCAAACGCGATTGGAATACGCCAATTCTCGGCACGACGACGAACGCGTGCTTTGACCGCATGACAATTGCAAGCACAAACCCCTGCGCTGAAGATTGGTTGAACCAATTTGGGCGTACGAACTTGAATAACTATTTGTATAGCCGCGGCTTTAGCACGGCGACAACATTCACGCGCCCAGAGGCGGCGCATACATCAGCGCGCGACCTGACGAACTATATGATTGGTCTTGAGCGCGGTACGCTTATTGGCGGCGCGCAGCGCGAGCGGTTGCTGAGCTCGCTGAGCCGCCACCCATACCGCTACGGTATTCCGGCGGGCAGCAAAGGAAAGGTGTGGGATAAAGTCGGATTTGTGTGGGATTATGTCAATGATACAGCGATTGTACATCATCCGCGCGGTACGTATGTGATGACGATTTTAACGCGCGGGCAGTCGTATGGCGCTATTGCCGCGATGACGCGCGACATTGAACGGATTATGTATCCGTGATTGATATAATAAGGATATGAAACAGCGGCTTGATAAATTGATGGTTATGCGCGGACTAGCAGCAACGCGTAGCGAGGCGGCAAATTGGATTCAGCTAGGGCGCGTACGCGTGAACGGGCAGGCTGCGGTAAAGGCAGGTGAATTCGTTGATGAAGCAAGCGATGTGACAATGAACGCGCCGGAGCGCTACGTGAGTCGGGCAGGACTCAAGCTTGCGAGCGTTGCGCATAAATTTGCCGTGTCGTTTGATGGCGCGGTTGTGCTTGATGTCGGCAGTAGTACGGGCGGATTTACCGATTACGCACTGCAGCATGGTGCGCGATTTGTGTACGCGGTTGACGTTGGTACGAATCAATTGCACCCAACACTACGCAAGAATGCACGCGTTGAGTTACATGAAAAAACCGATATTCGTGATTTTTCGCCCGCGCAAGTGCCTGACGTTATCGTGATTGACGTGTCGTTTATTAGTTTGCGCCAAATTTTACCGCACATCCGTACGCTAGCTGGCTTGAATACAAAAATTATTGCAATGGTAAAGCCGCAATTCGAAGCAGAACGCGGACAGCTTGGCCGGAGCGGCGTAATTAAAAATAACACGATTCGCCGCGCGATTCTTAAAGACTTTGAACTATGGGCGCGCTCGTTTTTCCGTATCCTAGATAAAGCCGATAGCGCTGTAAAAGGCGCGCACGGCAACCAAGAACGATTTTATTTATTTGTACTCGGTAGTCTGAACACTAGCGCGAAACATTGAATCGAAATTCAACGACATCGTCGGGCTGCATGACGTAATCTTTACCTTCGGTGCGGATTTTGCCGGCGGCGCGTGCGGCTGCTTCTGAGCCAGCGGTTACAAGGTCGTGATAGTTAACGACCTGTGCAGCGATAAATCCGCGCTCAAAATCGCTGTGGATGACGCCAGCGGCTTGCGGCGCGGTCCAGCCCTGGTGAATTGTCCAGGCGCGCACTTCCTTCGGTCCGGCAGTTAAGTAACTTTGCAGTCCGAGAATATCATAAGCAGCGTGAATCATTTGCGTTAAGCCAGTTTCGGAGACTTCGTAACTTTGCAAAAGTTCAAGCGCGTCGCTTTCGTTGAGTCCTTTGAGCTCGTCCTCTAATTTGGCGCAGATGAATAAACTGCGTGATTTTGGCACGAGCGCGCGTAATTCTTGCTTGGCTGCGTCGTTTGATAACATTTCTTCGTTGACGTTAAACACATAAATGACAGGTTTGGCTGTTAGTAAATGTAGGTCGGCGGTGTCTTCCGCTTCAATGTTTGATTGTTCGTTGATTGGCTTTCCAGCTTTAAGTTCGGTAACGATTGCCTCCAAGCGGTTGACGCGATCGAGCGCTTTTGGGTTAGCTTTGGCCTCTTTGGTGAGTTTGGCAAGGCGCGTCTCGATCGTCTGAATATCAGCTAAAATTAGTTCGGTATTGATCGTTTCGATATCACGCGCAGGATCGACGTTATTTTCCACATGAACAATGTCGCCGTGCGCAAATGCACGCACAATGTGCACAATTGCGTCGCAGTTTCGTATGTTTGCGAGAAATTTATTTCCTAAGCCTTCGCCGTTTGCTGCGCCTGCGACGAGTCCTGCGATATCGACGAACGTCACGGTGGCGGGAATTATTTTTTCGGCATGGTACATCTCTGCAAGAGTTTTCAACCGTTCGTCCGGAACGGGCACGACGCCAGTATTCGGCTCAATCGTGGCGAATGGGTAATTTGCCGCTAAAATATCATTGTTTGTTAACGCATTAAATAGCGTAGACTTGCCGACGTTAGGCAAGCCGACGATTCCAATTGACAGACTCATATTCCTTAGTATACCGCACAGGAGAAAACTGGTGAAATGCTTGTGTTTTTCGAAAAACTTATGCATAATAGAACCATATGAAATTTCAAAAAGGGCTGGGCGATTTTTTTGCACTGGATATCGGTACCAACGCAGTGCGCGTATTGCAGCTGTCTGCAGCCGGCCAGAATAGTTGGAATCTTGTGGCGCACGGCTATGTACCGGTTGACCGCAAGGTGACCGCGAGCGACTCACCAGAGGCGCGCCGCCAGCTTGGCGAAGTTATTATGACTGCCGTCGGGCAAAGCGGTATTAAAACAAAAAATGTAGCGATCGGATTGCCGTCGGGCAAGACGTTTACGACGGTTGTTGATATTCCAACGATGTCCGACGCCGAGCTAAAAGCAACAATGAAATACCAAATTGATCAGTATGTGCCGATGGGTACGGATGACGCTAAGGTCGACTGGGCGCTTTTAGGTAGCTCGCTGAGAGCGCAGAATCAGGAAGAGGTTTTGATAACAAGCGTGTCAAAGGATTACAGCGAGGAGCGGCTTGAGTTGGTTGAGTCGCTTGGATTGAATGTGATCGCTGAAGAGCCGGATCCGCTCGCGATGGTGCGCGCGCTCGTACCAGCGAATGCAGCAAATACTGCGTTGATGCTGGTTGATATGGGCGAACTTTCGACGGACATTGCGATTACCTACGGCGATACGCCGCGGTTAATTCGTACGATCCCGACGGGGTTAAACTCGCTCGTTAAGGCTACAGTACAAAACTTAAGCGTGCAGGAAGACCAAGCACGCCAGTTTATCCTGAAATTCGGACTCGCGAAAGACCGGCTAGAAGGACAAGTATACCGTGCGATTGAAATGACGCTTGATAGTTTCGCTTCGGAACTGTCAAAATCAATCAAGTTTTTCCAGACGCGCTATCCGAATGTCAATGTGTCGCAAATTTTGCTTTCGGGCTTTGGCTCGATGATTCCGCAGCTCGACGCATATTTCTCGGATAAGACAAACACTCCTGCGTCGCCAGCGAACCCGTGGCAAAATATTCAGATGTCGCAATCCGAGCAGCAGGATCTGGCGGCGGTCGCGGCTGAATACGCGACAGCTATCGGTTTAGCAAAAAGGAGGAATCTTTCATGATTGAAGTAAACTTGATTCCAGATGTAAAGCGCGAGTATCTGCGCGCGCAGCGAATGCGCAATATGGTGGTATCGGCATCAATCATGGTAATGATTGTTGCGGGCGGCGCGATTGCGGTACTTGGTGTTGGGCTTGGCGCGGTCAGTGCTGCAGGATTAGTAAAAGACGGCGAGATTAAGTCGGGCTACCGCCAGCTGAGCGGACAGTCGGGCGTGAATGATATTGTGACGATCCAAAACCAGTTAGCGCATGTGTCGGAGCTGGATAAGGCGCGCGGTATCAATTCGCGCGTGTTTGAGGTTGTGAGCGCAGCTAATCCGCCGGCGCCGAACAATATCAAGATTTCGACGATTCGATTTAAGCCGTCGGAAACATCAATTGCGATTGACGGCTCAGCGGCAAATAGCTTTACGGCGACTGATATCATGAAAAAGACGATTTTGAATACAAAAATTCAATACCGCGACGATTCATCGACAAAAGAGGTGCCGCTTGCAAGCGAAGTAACGATTACAAATACAACGTACGCGCAGGAATCTGACGGCTCAACGGCGCTGCATTTTACGCTGACGTTCTCGTATCCGAAAGAATTGACGTCGAATGAGTACAAAAATGTTACGATCGTGACGCCGACCAGCAGCATTGATGTAACCGACTCAAAGACGCACGTACCGGACGGATTATTCTCGTCAAATTCGTCGAAAAAGGAGGAGAAGTAATCATGCCAGAGGTAAAAAAAGATCAATCAGCTGGCAAGCGGCAGCAAATTTATAAATCGGGCCGCACGATGTTTGCCTGGGTGGCTGGTGCATCGGTAATTGCCGGTTTTGCGGTCGTGGTCGCGGGATTCTTGATACAGCGCATCGTGTTTGAATCAAAAGTGGTAGTAGAAAAGCAAAATACCGTCAATACGCTCCAGGCAAATAACAAAGCAGTCAATAAGCTGCGCGACGAAATTCGCGTATTGAACACAAATGCGGCGCTTAGCTCGGTGAAGTTGAATGACAACGAAGAGCCGTTGCGTGTCATATTAGATGCTTTGCCGGCAGACAATAACGCGCTTGCACTCGGCGCATCGGTGCAGAGCTTAGTAGCGCGGACACCGGATGTGAAGCTTGAATCGTTCCAGGTCGGTGAAGATGCTGCGACGGACGACGGCACGACGGCAACGTCGGGGTCAAACGTCAAAGATGTGCAGCAAATTCTATTTACAATGTCAATATCGGCAGCGAATCCCGATGCGCTCCGCGATGTATTGAAGAATCTTGAAAAATCCATTCGCGTGGTTGATATTGATTCTATGACGATTGAGCAAGGCGACTCGCGTGTTGTCATGACGATAAACGGGCATGGATACTATTTGCCGGCGAAAACTATTCAGTTAACAAAGAAAGAGGTAAAGCCGTGAAAAAAACCGATATTGCGATGCTTGTGCTGATCGCTGGAATATCAATGCTATCGGCGTTTTTGATTGCTGATAACATTCCGGCACTCAAGGTGTCGCCAAAAGGTGCGCAGGTTGACACAATCGAAAAAATCAGTGATACTGTCGAAAAACCAAGCGAAGATACATTTAACTCTAAAGCAATCAACCCAACAGTTGAAACAGTTATCGGACAATCGTCGAGCTAACCGGAGCATATTCGCATGGCGTTGATGACCGATGATATGCAAGAGAAGCTCATCAAGCTCTTAACGGACGAAGGGCTTGTTTCTCGCGATGTCATCAAACAAGCAGCGCAAACGGCGAAGCAGAGTAATACGCCGCTCCTCGCGACGCTCACGTCGAACGGAACGATTGATGAAGAGTTGTTGACGCATGCAATTGCGCAGGTGTCGGGTGTGCCGTATGTTAATTTAACATCAAGTATCATTGATCAGAGTATTTTGTCGCTGTTGCCGTCTGATATTGCCGAGCGGTTCATGGCAGTGCCACTTGCCGAGGTGCAGAATCGCCTCGCGGTGGCGATGATCGACGCAAATAACGTGCAGGCGGTCGATTATCTGGCGAACCGTATTCAGCGGCCGCTGAAAGTCTTTATGGCGTCCGAAGCGGGCGTGCGGCACGTACTTGACCAGTATAAGACCGATCTATCAAGCGTTGATGAGGCGGCGCAAGTCTCACAGGCAGAAGCGGCGCAAGAGGCGGCGCGCGATATAAAAACAATCGTGCAAGATTCGCCGATTAGCCGGGCGCTGAGCACGGTGCTTGAGTATGCTGTGAAAAGCCGCGCGAGCGACGTTCATATTGAGCCGCTTGAAAAATCGCTGAAGATCCGCTGCCGTATTGACGGCGTGCTGCGCGAAGTGATGCAGTTGCCAAAAAGTATTGAGCCGGCGCTGGTCAGCCGTATAAAAATTTTGTCCAACCTAAAGATTGACGAGCATCGTATTCCGCAGGACGGACAATTCACAGTGCGCGTGAGCGACAAAGAAGTTGACTTGCGTATTGCGATCAGTCCGGTGGTATGGGGCGAACAGGTCGTTATTCGCCTACTTGATAAAGCGGGAAATTTGTTTGATCTGGAGCAGATGGGCTACGCTGGGCGTTCACTGCGTGCGATCCGCAAAGGCATTCAGCGTCCGAATGGCATGGTGCTGACGAGCGGTCCGACAGGAAGCGGTAAATCGACGAGCTTATACGCGTTGATTAAGGAGATCAAAACGGACGCAATTAATATTGTCACGCTTGAAGACCCGGTTGAATACAAGATGGACGGCGTGAATCAGATCCAGGTTAATACTGACGTCGGTCTGACGTTTGCAAATGGATTACGCTCAATTTTGCGCCAAGATCCAGATGTGGTGATGGTCGGTGAGATGCGCGACGGCGAAACTGCGAACCTTGGTGTGCAGGCAGCGCTGACAGGGCATCTGGTGTTCTCGACATTGCATACAAACTCGGCGGCGGGCGTGTTGCCGCGTTTGCTGGATATGGGGATTGAACCATTCTTGATCGCGAGCACGGTTAATACAATTATCGGCCAGCGGCTGGTGCGCCGCGTGGCAAATCGGCGCGATGCGTATTGGTCGACGCCGCTTGAAACGCAGATGATTAAAGAAACGGTTGGGCATTTACTACCGAAGACGAAAGAGGAAGTTGCGAACGTTTCAGCGGATTTAGGCTATAAAGACTTGCCACTTGCCGGCCAAACCGCTTATACTTTAGTGAAAGGGCGCGATACGCCGGCAACGCCGCATGGGTACGCTGGGCGCGCTGGTATTTTTGAAGTGATGGATGTGACCGAAGCAATTCAGAATTTAATTGTGAAACGCGCTACAAGCGCCGAAATACAGCATAAGGCAATTGAGCAAGGCATGATCACGATGCGCCAAGATGGCTATCTGAAGGCGCTAACAGGAATCACTACGTTGGAAGAAGTTAATCGCGTGACGTCGGCAGACACCGCATAAAAGAAAGGGAAGGCTATGCAAAACGAAGAACTCATGATGGAAATATTACTTGAAGAAGTCGTCAAGAAACGTGCGAGCGACTTGCATATTCAAGTTGGACTACCGCCGATGTTGCGCGTTGACGGTTCACTTTCGCCGGTTGCGGGGACGCAGCCGCTTGATGAAGCAACGGTGGAGCGTTTGGTATTTCGTATCCTTGACGAAGACCAGCAGCAGATTTTGCTGAAAGATAAAGAGTTTGACTTTAGTTTCGCGTTTGGCGAGCTTGGACGTTTCCGCGTGAACGCGTTCCATGAGCGCGGTAATCTGGCGGCGGCGTTACGCTTAATTCCGAATGAAATCAAGTCAGTGCAAGAACTTGGGTTGCCGCCGGTGGTCTTATCGTTTGCAGACTATCCGCGCGGGCTTGTGCTCGTGACTGGGCCAACTGGTTCGGGTAAGTCGACGACGCTTGCAGCGCTTGTTGATAAAATCAATAGCGAAAAAGCGCAGCACATTATTACGATTGAGGATCCGATTGAATTCACCCATAAGTCAAAGAAGTCGGTAGTAGTGCAGCGCGAAGTTCACTACGACACCTATTCGTTCTCGGCGGCGCTGCGTTCAAGCTTGCGCCAAGATCCGGATGTCGTGCTAATTGGCGAGATGCGCGACCTTGAAACAATTTCGGCGGCGATCACGATCGCCGAAACGGGACACTTAGTGTTTGCTACGTTGCACACCAACTCGGCGGCACAAAGTATTGATCGTATGATCGACGTTTTTCCGCCGCACCAGCAGCCGCAAATTCGCGCGCAGCTTGCAAACATTTTGATGGGTATTTGCTCGCAGCGCTTAGTGCCATCAATCGGCGGCGGGCGTGTCGTTGCGGCTGAAATTTTGGTAGCAAATCCGGCAGTCCGCAACGTTATTCGCGAAGGTAAAAGCCACCAGCTTGACGCAATTATTCAAACTGGCGCCGAACAGGGTATGCAGACGATGGATCGCACGCTTGTAAACTTGGTACAAAGCGGCACGATTACGTATGATAACGCACGGGAATTTGCTGTTGATCTGACGGAGTTTGAAAGGTTGATGAGGGGGTAAAGCGTGAAAAAATTTAACTACGAGGCGCGCGACAAGGCGACGGGTAAAATCGTTAAGTCGCTTGTGCAGGCGGATTCTGAAACGTCAGCGGCAAAAGTGTTGATTGAGCAGGGTTATATGCCGCTCACAATCAAAGAAGAGGGTGGCGATAACAATATCTTTGCACGGTTTGCGAATCGTATTACCAACAAAGACAAAATTGTATTTTCGCGCCAACTTGCGACGTTGATTGGTGCGGGGTTGCCGCTCACGCAGAGCTTACGTACTGTACTCGACCAGACAAGCAACAAGCGTATGCAAGAGGTTATTCAAGAGATTGTCGCTGATGTTGAGGGCGGTAAAACTCTATCAAGCGCATTTTCAAAGCATCCGGAGGTGTTCAATAAAATTTATATTGCGCTCGTCACTGCCGGCGAAGCATCTGGTACGCTTGACGAAGCGCTCAAACGTATTGCCGCCCAGCAAGAAAAAGATGCCGCTATGCTTAGTAAAATCCGCGGCGCCATGGTGTATCCGGCAATTGTGCTTGTCGTGATGGTTGCTGTCATGTTGTTTATGATGTTTACGATTGTGCCGCAAGTTGAGAATCTCTATCATGATATGAAAAAAACATTGCCAATTCTCACGGCTATCCTGATAGCGGTATCAAATTTCATGATAAAGTTTTGGTGGCTAATGCTTATCATAGTTGTTGTTATTGTGTACTTTGTACGGCAATATTTCAAAACAGACGCGGGCATTCGTGTGCTTGATACACTCAAGCTAAACATGCCACCATTTAACGGTATGATGCGCCGCTTGTACATGGCGCGGTTTACGCGCACCGGGCAGACACTACTGGCGACAGGTGTGCCGATGCTTGATATGCTTAAAATTTCGTCCGAATCGGTGAATAACGTTATTATTAGTGAAGAGATTATGCGTGCTGCAAGCAAGGTACAAAGCGGTAAAGCACTTTCGGCAGCGCTTGAGCATGAAGATTATATCCTGCTCATGGTGCCGCAGATGATTAAAATTGGCGAACAGTCCGGCAAAATTGACGAAATGATGGGCAAGACGGCACAAGCTTATGAAGATGAGTTAGACGAGCAGATCAAGGCGGTCTCTACGCTCGTCGAGCCGGTATTGATGGTTATCCTAGCAATTTTTGCGGGTGGTTTGATTGCGGCAGTGCTGTTCCCAATTTACGGGTTGGTAAATTCTATTCGATGATAACAAAGACTAGACAGCAGCGCGATAGTGCGCTATGCTAGATGTAACCATAAGAAGTGTTAAGGAAAGGTGGAATGGGGGTATGAGCAGACAACAACTTAAGGAGCGCGGATTTACGATCATTGAAGTCGTGCTGGTACTGGCGATTGCGGCGTTGATCTTCTTGATGATATTTATCGCTCTGCCGGCACTGCAGCGCAGCCAACGCGATACAGCGCGTAAGAACGACGTGAGTATCGTGTCGGCGGCAGTAAACAGCTATGCGAGCGCAAACCGTGGCAATCTACCAACAACCCATGACGATCAGCGGCTTCGCGCGTATGTTACAAATTTGTCGGGTAACTCAGCCAGGGATCGTGTCATGGTCCGAGAGTATAATAACATTATGACTGTAAATGACGGTGAAATCATCGTTGTCTTACGTGCGCAGTGTGGTGCTGCCGGTGTAAATAGCACAACTCAACAGCTCAGACCGGGCACACGTCGCCAGTACGCGACGATCACGCATCTCGAAAATGGTAACTCGACGTACTGTATGGAAGCTTAGTGTAACAAGTGTAAAATAGGAAAGAGGCTTCAAATGATACAGTTTGAGGCCTCTTTTAGTTGTAAGGTTGCTTGTGTATCTTATTGATTGCTACCGTTATTATGTCTCGCGCAAATATCATTCATAGTGTACAATAGCGGTATGGATACGATCATCACTGTAATACTGTTTGGTGTTTTCGGACTTATCATAGGGAGTTTTGCTGGCGCACAGGTGTGGCGGTTGCGCGCGCGGCAGCTATGCGAAGATAAAGAAGCGCATGAACCTTATGACAAGGTAGAGTTCAAGCGGCTCAAACCGCTCTTGGGTAAAAAAGGTAGGCGCGATCGTTCGTGTTGTCTGCAGTGTCATCATGCACTCGCCTGGTATGATTTAATTCCGATCGTCAGTTGGTTGTCGACGAGTGGAAAATGCCGCTATTGCCGTAAGCCGATTGGTTGGTTTGAGCCGGTCGTTGAGCTGATGACGGCAGCACTCTTTGTGGTGTCGTACGTGTGGTGGCCGTTTCCACTTACCGGTGCGGGTTGGATATTGACTGTAGGCTGGATATCGTTTGCTCTGTGGTTAGTGTCGCTCGTGCTACTCGTGATGCTCGCAGCCTACGACCTAAAGTGGCAATTGTTGCCGAATCGCCTCACTTGGGCGTACGCCGCGCTTGCGCTTATATTTGTCGTACTGCGGTTTGTGTTTGTGCATGATATTGACATATGGTCGCTGGCTGGCGCTGTAGCGATTATGTCGGGATTGTATTTCGTGCTGAGTGTTTTATCACATGGCACGTGGATCGGTGAGGGCGACGTGAAGCTCGGGCTCGGGCTCGGACTTATGCTCGCCAGCTGGGAAAAGGCATTTTTAGCGTTGTTTTTGGCGAACTTTATCGGCTGTATCATCGTGCTGCCGGGACTTATCGGCAAAAAGCTCAAGCCGGGCAGCGAAATACCGTTTGGTCCGCTATTTATTCTCGGTATGTTGATCTCGTATTTTGCAGCTAATCCTATTGTGACCTGGCTATTCGCAGTGACAACTTTCTAGTGTTAATTCTGTTATGCTTATGGTAAAATAATCAGTATGAAGAGGGCATCGCGCGGGTTTACGATTATCGAAGTTATGCTGTTTCTGGCGGTGACGGGTGTGCTTGCGGCAGGGATTTTGGCGTCAGTTGGTTCAACGCTCGGGTTGCAGCGGTATCGCGATGCAGTCGATGGGTTTTCGTCGTATATTCAAGGGCAGTATGGACAGACAATCAACGTACGCAATGATATTGATGACCACCGCGAATGCGCGGCAGACGGTACGTTCTCCATAGCTCATTCTGCGCCGCCCGGCACGAGTGAGACATGCGTGATTGTTGGGCGTTTAGTAACGACTGCAAATGGGCAGACGTTCCAGTCGCAACCGATCTATATGTCTGGAGTGACAAATACATTTTTGAAGTCTGGCGTTGGTGACGATGTAGTTTTTACAACAGATACGGCGGCGAATCGGCGGCTGTTTATTGATAGTAGCGCTCAGGCGCAGACGTACCAGCTTGATTGGGGTGTACGTACGCAACCGCCGGCAACAGGCGATAATGCGTGGGCGATTGCAATTGTACGTTCGCCGATTAGCGGGGTAATTCATACTTATGCAATGCGTCGAGCGTCGGTAATGCTAGATCAGCTTGTTGTAGAGGGTAATCGTCGTAATGATTCGGTCATCTGTATTGATCCATCCGGCTGGTTAGCAGGGCAGACGCTTGGCGTTGCGATTGCGGCAGATGCGCCTGGCGCAAGCGGCGTTGTTACGCGTACGGAGGGTTGTAACTGATGAAGCGATTTGCACGCGGTGATACGGTGATTGAGGTGATGTTTAGCTTCACGGTGCTCAGTATGCTCGTTGTCGGTACCTATGTCCTGATGAATCGCGGTATGCAGGTAGCGCAGCGTTCGCTTGAAATTACGCTTGTACGCCAACAGATTGATTCGCAAATTTCAATGATACGCTACATTCAGGCGCATCATACCGACGCGTGGCAACAAATCCGTAGTCGATATGTAATTCAGTCGGCGAGCCATGGACCGCATATTAATGTAACTGATTTCGTTGAAAAGAATAATAACCGATGCCCAACACTTGAAAATAATGGATTGACAAATAGCAGTAAAGCATTTTTCTTGGCGCAGAACCCAGCTCGCAACGATGTACGTGTTGTTGACGTGACGACATCAGCGGCATATACTGAACCGGCTGTGTTTGCGCGCGTTGATTTGTCAAATGCAAATGCGCCGCGAGCTCAGGGGTTGTTCATTCAAGTTGTCCGCTCGGAAGCGCGTAAGCCTGGAGAAGAGACAGGCAACGCATACGATGTGTATGTTAATGCGTGCTGGGATAGTGTCGGTACGTCCGTGCCAACGACGATAGGAACGATAACGAGGATTTATGATGGCAAAAACTAAGAGAGCGGCAAATAGAGGGTTTACATTAGTTGAATTGTTGCTCGCGATGGCGGGCGTTGCAGTGTTGTTGATATCAATTGCAGTAACGACGATTCAGCTAACAAATATGTACCATAAGGGTATTACGATAAAATCAATTAACCAGTCCGGGCGCGAGGTTGGCGACCTGATCCGGCGCGATGGTTTGGTGGTCGGGCAGGGCGAGGTGCGGTTTGTCGCCGCTGATACGCAGGGTGCCGGCGGGCTCGGGCGGTTGTGTATCGGTTCTCGCGCTTATTTATGGAATAAGCCAGAGAACTTGCGCTCAAATGACCCGTCGGCGGCAGTCCGCTATAACAGTACAGGTGATGCGATTATCTTGGCGCGCGTGGCTGATCCGCTTGGTACATTTTGTATTCCGCAAAATGGCGTGTACGCGACCGATGTCTCGACGACCGGTACAATGCGCGCAACGGAATTGCTCAAAGGGCAGGCTGATTTGGCTGTGTATCGGATGGACGTGACGCCGATCTTTGATCGAAACGGCGATCGCGCCTTTAATATCTCCTATACGCTCGGCACGAACCAAGGTGAAGAAATCAACACGACCGACCAAACGTGCCGTACGTCAAATGAAGCTGAAAATAACTTTACGTTTTGCGCAATCAACCAGTTTAATGAAATTGTAATTATGGAGAAGGCATCATGAACCGGCAGTCTGAAAAGGGCATGGTTTCGATTATCGTTGTAATGTTTACGTCGCTTCTATTGATAATCATATCAGTTGGCTTTGTGCGGTTGATGTCGCAGGAGGAAACGCAGGCATCTGATAATAATTTATCACAAAGCGCTTACGATTCGGCAGTTTCTGGTGTTGAGGATGCGAAACGCGTCATTACGGCGTGTGCAAACGGAAGCACTGCGAGTGCGGCGTGTACGGCTATTTTAGCGCAACGATGCGATACTGTGCAGAAAGCCGGCATTGCTGCGTCGACGACCGACACGCGAGTGACAATCCGCAGCAATGGTGCGCCGGCTGATAGCACCCAAGGGCAGGCGTATACGTGCGTCAAGATTGAAAGCACAACAGATGATGTGAAGCATACGCTTGAAGAGGGCGTGTCGAAAGTGATTCCGCTTAAAACAACGAATGATACGGATCATATTATGGTGCAGTGGACGCTTAAAAGCGACGAGACGCCGGCAATCGCTAATCCGAATGATACAAACCCAAATCATCTGCCGCAGCATGATGCGTGGGGCGCGGATGCTCCAGCAATGTTGCGCGTGCAAATTGTTGTTCCTGAAAAACCAGATGGCAGCATGGAGCAGGCCGACTACGACAGTAGCCAAGTGATGACGGCGCTCTTGCGACCGACCAGTGTGCGCGGATCAAGCGCGATGATTAATACGATTTCGTTACAGGCGACGCGTGCGGCGGGCTCGCAGACGAACGTGACAGTGTCGCCATCGCCGGTATTATGCTCGACAGCTCGCTTCAACGCGAACCAATATGCTTGTGCGGCAGTCCTTACTATCCCGAATGGGCGCCAGCTAAAGGCTGGTTCACGGATGGCATTTATGCGGGTTACGAGTTTGTATACGCGCACACAACTTCGAGTATCGTTTGAGGATGCTAGCGGCAATGCAACAGCGCGGTTTGATGGCGTGCAACCGCTTGTTGATTCGACCGGTCGTGCCGGCGATGTTTATCGCCGCGTTCTGAGTCGTGTCAGCCCGGACGGGGCGTTTACGTTCCCTGAATATGCTGTTGATACGACGGGTAGTTTGTGCAAGGATTTCTCAGTGAGCGACACAGCCGCTATCAGTGGCGTATGTGATCCGCGTCCGAAGAAATAGAGTAGTTTCGAATAACCGTAATCGGCCTAGCTTTCAAGATATATAAGTATCATGCCTCGGTATTATCGCTGTGAAAACGTTCATACACATCCCGCAAATGTTGGTCAGTGACGTGCGTGTATACTTGCGTTGTGGCGATACTGCTATGCCCGAGCATACTTTGCACGCTGCGAATATCCGCGCCGTTCATAAGCAGGTCGGTCGCAAAGCTGTGGCGCATCGTGTGCGGACTGACGTGCTTGGTGATTCCAGCAAGCCGCGCGTACTTCGCGACCATTCGCTGCACACTGCGCTGGTTGAGCCGCCGGTAGTCGCCGCTTGTGCTCGGCGCTTGAGTATTGCGGCTGTAGCTTAAAAATAATGGGATGAGCGAATCTGTCCGCGCGCGAAGATACAGCTCCAATCGAGTCGCCGCGCTCTTGCTGATAAATACTGGGCGGTCTTTTTGGCCTTTTCCGCGCACTGTGAACTCTCGACGTGTAGTGTTGACGTGGTCGCGGTTTAGCCCGATGAGCTCCGAGACGCGCAGTCCACTTGAGTATAGTAGCTCTAGGATTGCTCTGTCGCGCAGATGCGAGATCTCGTCGTCATCTGGTACGGCGTCAAATATTCGCTCAACTTCGTCGTTGTATAAAAATGTTACTTGTTTTCTATGAACGCGTGGTAACTCAATTTTATTTGGTGCCATACTTGAAATGCTGCGTTTGCTGAGGTAGTTGAGAAACCCGCGTAGCGCGATGAGATGATAGTTCTGTGTGATGAGTGCGAGCTCGTTTCCGTTGTCGTCCTTTTGGCGGTTGAGCCATAGGCGGTATTTGCGAACAAGTTCTGGTGTGATTTTGTCAACAGTAAGGTCCATACCGGCAAATTGTAAAAAGCGCTCAAGATACCGGGTATAGTTTTCCGATGTGCGGCTTGACCGACCGCGTTCAATCTCAAGATATTCAGCGAAATCTAGTAATAGCGCAGACATTTCCATGCTTCTAGCATACCGCAATTTGGGGTAACTGTAAAAATTGTCTGAATAACTTTATTGTTCAGTGGAATACCAATAGAGAAACAAGACAATATTTGCTACAATACGAGCTAGAAATAATAGGTATAGGAGGATCTAGTGGCAGGAATAGTAGAACGAACGTTGATTATATTTAAGCCCGATGCTGTGCAGCGCGGCATTGTTGGTGAGATTTTGACGCGGTTTGAGCGGGTCGGGTTAAAAATCGTCGCAACAAAAATGATTGCGCCGACTAAAGAGCATTATTATCGCCACTACGAAGAAATTGGACAGATGATTACGCGCCGCGGCAAAGAAAAATTTGACATCACGCTTGACATGATGGTGCAGGGGCCAGTGATTGCGATGGTGCTTGAAGGCGTTGAGGCGGTGCAATTAGTACGCAAACTTGTCGGTACGACTGAACCGAAAAGTGCTGCTCCTGGGACAATCCGCGGCGACTATTCACATATGAGCTTCGTGTACGCTGATGCCGAGCATAAAGGAGTGCCGAATCTCATTCACGCCAGCGGCAACGACAAAGAAGCGGTCGAGGAAATTGGGCACTGGTTTTCGGACGACGAAATTTTTGAATATAAATCACTCAACGACAAGTTTACCTTATAGTAAGATTTTCAAATATACCGCTTGGACTTGCATTATCATTTTGCGAGCTCAAGCGGTATACTAGGTGTATGCCTCGGTAGCTCAACTGGATAGAGCAGATCCGTCCTAAGGATAAGGTTGTAGGTTCGACTCCTATCCGGGGTACCAAAATAGTAACAGTAGATAAGGTAGGTATGGACGCGACGTTTGAAGGTCAGCACGCGGATGAAACAATTCTTTTCGTTTTTCGGCGCCATATTATTGCGATGCGTAAAGGATTCTATTCGCTGCTCATTCCACTTGCAGTCGGGTCAATTCCGCCGCTTATTTGGCAAACGAAACTTGAGCTATTTCTGTTACCGCTTGCCGGACTTGTGCTTGGATCAATCCTATTTTTTTACCATTTTCTGATGTGGTACTTTACTGTGTACGTCGTGACGAACGAGCGGATTCGCCAGATTACGCAGCGCGGTTTTTTTGGCAAAGACGTGGTAGAACTGAGCCTGGATAAGGTGCAAAGCATCAGTTATAATATACCAGGGTTCAGTGGCGAAATTTTTAAGTTCGGCACGATTATAATCCAAACGTTTGTGGGCGATCTCGTTATCCGTATGGTTGAGCACCCGAGTGAGATATATAATAAATTGCAGGATGCGGTTTACGCTGCCGAAGCGAGCCGCCGGAGCACAGATGAAGAGAAAGCTATCAATTAGGCGCAAGAATAAAAAGCAAGCGAAAGTTCCGCCGCGTATTACAAACGAAACAGTCGCGGAACACCGCGAGCAGATTATTGCGGGCGGGCGTAAATTTAAGTATCCGATTCAGTATGCTCGTCACCGTTTAGTATTCAATGCGATTATTATTGCAATCTTGGGCGCGTTTCTGCTCCTTGTTGCGGGCTGGGTGCTGATGTATCCAATGCAAAATTCAAGCGGTGTTGCATACCGTATCTCGCGCGTTATTCCATTGCCAGTTGGATCAATCAATGGTGAAGCAGTTTTATATAGCGATTATCTTGCATCGTATCGTTCGTCGGCATATTATTTGAACAAAAACCCAGAAGTGCGGCTCAAAAACGATGGGCAAGTGCAGCTTAACCATATCAAGCGCCAATCGCTTGACCTCGCGGAGCGTGTCGCGTATGCGCGTCAACTAGCTCGCCAACATAATATTTCAATCTCTGATAGTGATGTCGACACGGTGATTGAGCGGGAGCGCATAACGGCAAACGGGCGCGTCTCGCAGGATACATACGATGCCTCTATTAAGATGTTGTTTGGTGAAAGCGCGAACGATTATCGGTTTAGGACGGCAAACGCGATGCTTGAAAGCCGTGTGGCGTTTGCAGTTGATGTAAAAGCGAAGCAGCAGATTGAAGCGGCGATGGTAGCGCTTAAACAGGGCAAGCCATTTGACGAGGCTGTGGGCAGCGCGAATGCATTGTCTGGCGGGAAGGCGAATGCAGGAAAGAGCGGATTGATTGATGTGACAAGTAAATTCAATGGACTACGCGTACAGAGTATTGCGGGGCTAAAAAAAGATGAGATCTCTGGTATTATGCAGAGCGCGACAGCTGATGGATACTATATTGTAAAAATTACCGAAAAAACTGAAAAGAAAATTGCTTTTGATTACGTTCATGTTCCGCTACAAGAGTTTACGGCGCAATTTGCAAAGCTTAAGGCGGATGGCAAAATTCAAGAGTATATTTCCGTTCCTGAGTCGCAGCAGCCGTAGTTGCAATTTAATGCGCCGTTTGGTACACTACGTCTAGCATATTTGCGCTCGTAGTGAAGCTGGTCTATCACGCCTCCCTGTCACGGAGGAGATCGCCGGTTCAAATCCGGTCGGGCGCGCCATAGAAAATACCTCACGAGTCTGTGGGGTATTTTCTATAGTATAAACATACTGTTTCTGATATAATAAATACATTGCCGTCTTAGCTCAGTTGGTAGAGCGGCGCATTCGTAACGCGCAGGTCGCCGGTTCAATCCCGGCAGACGGCTCCATGGTATCTATGAATAAGAATAGTACGATACATACTATCAAATCTGCGATAAAAGACCGCTCTTTGGCGTGGATGCTAGGCGGTATTGTTATTGCGGCGCTTATATGTAGCATATGGATTGGCGTACTGATTCATCCGAGCGATATTACAGTATATTCGCGCTATAGCGCTTTTGGACAAGCCCATTTTTACAAAGAACACTGGCAATATTTTTTCTTGTTTGTTGCGTTTTTCTGGGTTGTTGCGGTATTGCATGCCGGTATAATGATTAAATTTGCCGCACTTAACCGCAAGCGTACGAGTGGGGTTGTATTTTGGTATACGCTTGCGGTGTTTGTAGTGGGTTTAATGTATGTACTAAATGTTATATCCCTTGGACAAGCGGCATGACGCGTATCGTAGACGACCGAGAGCTACCGCTTGGTAAGCGTACGAAGCTATATCGGTTTTTCGAAATCCTTCCGGGCTTTCTAACGTACTCCATGCTAGCACTTGTTGTTATTTTATCGATTGTGCAGCCGCTATGGGCGGCGATTTATATTTTGCTTGTGATACTAGCGATGTTTGTGCGCGCGATTGGTGTTGCGTATCGGACGATCCATGGGCATCAAGCGCTTGTTGCGGCTCAAAAAGTTGATTGGAGCCAGCGGCTTCATGATTTAGTACAGGCATATCGAGGAAAGCTGCCTTCGCACAAAGCAGATTCACGAGTATTTGAATCGCGGCGCCACGCAGCGATTATACGTGCGGTGGTTGATAGGAAACTCAGCATACCAAATCCAGAGTTAATCTATCATGCGGTTATTATCGCTGCGTATAATGAGTCGTACGACGTCATTAAACCAACTATTGAGTCGGTTCGGGCGACGACATACAACAATGATAAGTTGATCGTTTATCTTGCATACGAAGAGCGCGGCGGCGAAAGTATTGAAAAAACGGCGCAGCGGCTTAAAAAAGAGTATGCGTCGGTATTTAAAACGTTTCAGATTATTAAGCATCCAAAAGATTTGCCTGACGAAATTCCTGGAAAAGGGCCAAACATTACGTACGCAGGTAAAAAATTACAAGCGTGGTGTGACCGGCAACATATTCCGTATGACGATGTGATTGTTACGACGCTTGATAGTGATAATCGTCCATATCCGTCATATTTTGACTATGTTAGCTATGAATATCTTGTGCGCCCGAATCGCGAGCGGTTATCATATCAGCCAATTGCGTTGTATTTTGGTAATATTTGGGATGCGCCAGCGCCGATGCGCGTACTTGCGACCGGTAATTCTTTTTGGACAGTGATTAGCAGTATGCGCCCGCATACGCTTCGTAATTTTGCCGCACATAGCCAGCCGCTCTCAGCGCTTGTCAAAATTAATTATTGGAGTAAGCGCAGCATTGTTGAGGATGGTCATCAGTATTGGCGCAGTTATTTTTATTATAATGGCGACTACGGTGTCGTCCCGATTCATGTGCCGATTTATCAAGATGCGGTGATGGCTGATACATTTAGAAAGACAGCTATCGCACAGTTCAAACAGCTCCGTCGCTGGGGGTATGGTGCTTCCGATATACCGTATGTGGCTGTTCGTATATTTACGCGTGCTCGTACTGTGCCGTTTTGGGAGGGCTTTGCACGGTTTTGGCGCTTGCTTGACGGACATGTTAGTTTATCAACATCGGCGATTATTGTTGCGTTTGGCGGTTGGGTGCCACTGTTGTTAAATCGAGAAGCATCACGAAACTACACAGTTCATTCGCTACCGATTGTCATTAGCTATATACAGTCAATCGCGTTGATCGGGTTGTTTATTACTATTTTACTGATGATGAAAATGCTGCCGCCGCGTCCCGCGCGCTATAAGCGACGGCGTACGATCGCGATGATATTGCAATGGTTTCTCATGCCAGTTACCGCTATTTGTTATGGAGCGCTTGCGCCGATTAATGCGCAGACGCATTTATTGCTTGGGAAATATCTTGAAAGTTTTGACGTAACCGATAAGGCAACATTTGCCTCGCGCGAAAAGGCGAAAAAGAATAAGGGTCGTCGACGCATACGTATGAAAAAGCAGCGAAAATAGATAATAAAAGGCAATCAGGGATTATCGGCGAGCAGCCTAGTTCTATGCCAAAATTTGTAGCTAAAGAGTGACGGTAATGGTCTGGTTGTTGTTATTGATGTCTCTTTGTTTTGAATCGGATTACATAATAAATAGAATTAATTCATGGTTAGCTTAAACTTGTTTGCAGCAATAATAATCTTGAGTCGTGTCTTGCTAGGCTTGACTAATCGGTTTACTGGCGTTAAAAGTGAAAACCTGCCTGAAAACTATAAATAGGTTATATAAACCTAGCAATAGTCTTTCGTCATTAATGTTTTCGGCGAACTATTTGTATTGGCTTATTGTATTCAAACGCAATAGCATAACGGTTAAGCTTTGATCGTTTTTGGCGTATTCTTTTTTGTTCTTCAGACATGATTTTATATTAACATAAGCATAATTTTTTGTCAACCGAAGAATATTCTTCTAATATATCACCGTGTGGGTAAATAGTTTTGAATAACTAGATTTTTCATGTGGAAAACTATAGTAAAAATAATGCACTGATGACGTGTTAACTAAAATTCTCTTAAAAAATATTAGTAACCGCTAGCGTATTATTCTAGGGTCGTGTACCATAATAATTGTATGGTCAGCAAAAACTTTAAGTGCTCTTTTGGATGGCGTCTAGCATGTTTTGCTCTTATTGCTATTTTTGTTATTTCAATTAGTATGGTATTAAAAGTTTTTGCCGTGGATGAGGGTGAGGGCTCATTGGAGCAGAAGAACACTGAGTATAAGAATGCTCTTGCAAAGTATATTGAATCGCTGTGTGCCGCAAGCGGTGACAAAGATTGCAAAACCACTTACGAGAAAGAAATAGAGCCTTGTGTAAAAGAAGCGCGAACAAAAATTCAAGAAAAAGAAAGTAGAGGAGAAAAAGCTGCTGCGGATGGAAGTGATGAAAGGGATTTTTTTGCAGATTGCTATTCTGGGAAAACGAAATTATCAAAAGAAGACATTCTTAGAGTTTTTACTGGTAAAGAAGGCGCTAAGGAAGAAGGCGCTAAGGAAGAAGGCGCTAAGGAAGAAGGCGCTACTAGTGAGAAGCAGAGTGATCAGGAAGAAGAATGCGAGGTGGCAACTGGAATTGGTTGGCTTGTCTGTCCCTCTATTAACTTTCTCTCCACCATCAACGACTTCGCCTATAAATTCATATCCTCCACATTTCTTGAGACGGATAAAGATATTGTACAGTCAGACGACCTAAAGGCTGCATGGAGCGGTTTTCGAGATGTTGCAAACGTTGCATTCGTTATCGCGTTCCTTATTATAGTCTATTCGCAAATTACCCAAGCTGGTCTCAGTAACTACGGTATTAAGCGTATGCTGCCGCGGCTCTTTATCGCCGCCCTGCTTGTAAACGTATCGTTTATATTCTGTCAGCTTGCCGTAGACTTAAGCAACATGCTTGGGTATAGCTTAGCAGGCTTCTTTAACGGTTTCGCTGTCGGGAGCGGAGACGATAATGTCAGCGAGATCCAAACTGCGGGAACAATCCTCACGTGGGTCGCAATTGCCGGTGTCGTACTAGCAGCGGCTGCTGGAATTGCACTCGCATTTCTAGGACCGGCGCTTATGTCGTCGTTACTTGCAC
>ERZ773070.56-NODE-56-length-84723-cov-20.007464_pt1 | contig 84723 bp, 87 predicted proteins | sample MGYA00580618_ERZ773070 | MGnify/ENA primary metagenome ERZ773070 (study PRJEB29015, sample SAMEA2738023) | human oral metagenome | biome: human oral; feature: human-associated habitat; material: dental | place: China | collected 2019 ...
GGTACGCGCCCGACAGCACCGCCATCAGCGCCCGCTCCACACCAAACGACGGCTCGATGACGTGCGGAACAAATTTTGTGTTCGTTCCCTTGACGGTGTATTCCATGCTCTTGCCACTAACCCGCTGGATATTCATCAGGTCAAAATCAGTGCGATAAGCGATACCCATCAACTCCTCACGGCCAATCGGATAATCGTATTCGATGTCAATCGTCTTTTTGCTATAATGCGCCCGATCCTCCGCCGGCACGTCTAGCTCGTGAATGTGCTCTGGTTTTAGACCTAGCTCTGCCAAAAACTCATGCGTGCTGGCGAGTAGCTCATCAAACGCCTCCTGCCAGTGCTCCGGATCAACAAAGTATTCAATTTCCATCTGCTCGAACTCGCGAGAGCGGAACACGAAGTCGCGCGGCGCAATCTCATTACGAAACGCCTTGCCCTGCTGAGCGATACCAAATGGCAAGTTCGGGTAGAAACTATCGACGACGTTTTTGAAGTTGGTGAAGATACCTTGGGCGGTCTCGGGGCGGAGGTAAGAAATACTGTCGTCGCTCTCGGTCGCACCAACATGCGTTTTGAACATCATGTTAAACGTTCGTGCTGGATACCAAGCAACCTTCCCACACCGCGGGCATTTCGTCTTAGTATTGTTAAGATAGGCGGCTGGAAAATCTCCAAGATACGATACAGCATCTTTTTGTGATTGCAAGACATAATAATTCTTTAATTGATCGACAGTATTGTGTGCAGGATAGGTAGCATCACCCGCAACAAGATCCGCCTCCACTAACTTGTTGTAGAGTTCCTCTTTAGTTTCAGAGTTATATTCAACACCAACATACGAGTTGATAAGAGCTTCTCTACGATTAAAAAAAGGATTCAATTTACTTATATAATCATCCTTATTTTCAATAATATGATCAGCACGAAATCGTCCATGACACTCTCTACATTCAATTAGCGGATCAGAAAAGGTATCGACATGCCCACTCGCCTGCCACACCTTCTGATTCATCAAAATCGCCGCATCCACACCGTACATGTCGTCGCGCTCGTCAACAAACCTGCGCCACCACAAATTCATAATATTCCGCTTCAGCGCTACGCCAAGCGGACCGTAATCCCATGTGCCACTCAAGCCGCCATAAACATCCGAGCCCTGGTAAATAAAACCGCGGCGTTTACACAAGCTTACTAAAGTTTCCATCTTCTCGTTCTTGATCTGCTTTCCCATAACTACCGCTAATTATACCATGACTCAGCGAGCAGCTACACGCCGGCATGCTGCCGCGCTAACAGCCAGCAGTCTGGTAAAATTCGTTCCACACCGCCAATTTGCGCCACAGCCACGAGCGGCTTGTTCGCCACTAGGCGCAAAAATTTAATATGATCAGCCGAGATATCACCCTGCACGCTCGGACGCAGTCCGCGTTCGCTAATATCATACATATAGGTGCGCTCTGGATTGAGCGGCACGCCAGTTATGTCGCGCGAAAAACTTAAATCGTACCCCGTCAAGCTCGCATAATGGATATAGAACCATACTTGCGTCAGCTGCAGCTGCACCGACATCGTGTCAAGCCCCACAAAGACCGATTGTACAACGTCGAACCACTCCGGCTCGTTAACATCGCGACTCGCCCGCTCAACATATTTAACTACCTCATAGCCAAATTGCAGCCGATCATAATCCGCCATAATATTCCGATAAAAATGAATAAGGCGTGCTGATGTTAATGTTGCGAGATCACCTTTCCCTTGCTGCAATACAACATCACTCACGCCAAATAATTCAATACCGCCCGCCAACTTACTCTTCTCGCGCCGAACGCTGCGCGCCATCGCACTGCGCTGCCCAAGCGGCGTCAACAGCGTCAAGATCCGATCCGCCTCGCCAAAATTTGTACGCCGCAACACGATTGCCTGCGTTCGCTCTGCGCTCATACTAATACCTTTCGCACTGCCGCAACAGCCGACTGCGGCGTCATTGTCGATTTATCAAGAATCTGGCGCACTCCGTATGCCGCCGCGTCCTCCATCCGCAGTTCGCTTGTGCTTGCTGTACAAATAATCACTGGAATCTGCGCCAAATCGCTATGCGACTGCAATTCTTGCAGCAGCACAAGCCCATTCGGACCGGGCATGAAAATATCAAGGATAATAGCAGCAGGCGGATGCTCGTCTATCGCTACCATTGCCTCAAGCGCATGCGCCACAATTTGCACATCAATGCTTATGCCCCGCAGCTGTTTCGCCAATAGCTCGGCAAACCACCGATCGTCATCAACGATTAGTACGCGTTTCATAGCAACCTCAGCTGTGCTGATGTCATGATATCAACGTAAAATGTTGCGCCATCGCGATGGCGCACCGCGCCAATTGATGCCCCCATCGCTGCTGCAAACTCATGCGCCACTACTATGCCAAGCCCGCTGCTTGCCGGGCGGTTGTGCAGCGGTTGCGGTCGGCCTAAATTCTGCATCAGTCGCTGCCATACGTTCGCTGGTACTGCCGGTCCATAGTCGCGCACGCCGAGCCGGATTACAGTACCGCGCTGGCGCTGCTGCGCCGAAATATACACCGGCGCATCACGACTATAATGAAGCGCGTTATCGGTAAAATTAAGCAGAATACGCCGCAACAGCTCGCGGTTTGCAAGTCCTAACAACTGCCGCCTACGTGATTTTACGCCGATCGTTCGGTTGTGCGCTGTATAGAGCGGCGATAATTCATCCGCCACCTCTTCGCATAGCACAATCGGATTAAGCGGCTCAACCTTAAACAGTCCATCGTCAAGCCGTTCAGCGCGCGTTAAGTCTGTCGTCAAGCGCAAGGCGCGCTCAGTTGTCAACGTAATGCGCCGCTGCAAAACCGCCCGCTCCGTATCAGTATAACCGCCCGTCTCAAGCGCTAACGACAGCTGCCGCACAAGTGCCAACGGCGCCTTCAACTCATGCGCTGCTGCCGCCACTAGAGGCAGCCGAAACGGCTCTCGCGTTCTACCCTCCTGCATCGTACTTCCAGTGTAGCACGCAGGCAAGCATCAGCTCTAGCGTAAGCGCATTTGTTTATTCGTTGAACTTCACTGTCTTAAGAAGTGCTTCGTAATCTTCGGTAAATACATCGCCGTCAGTGCGAATCGTCAAGGTGCGATCGCGCATCTTCAGCAGAATTGCCGTACCATAAATATCTTTTGTAAAGTTACCAACGAGCTTCACGCCTGTACGCTTACCGTCGCTATATGCGCTTGATTTCAAATCGCCGCGCTTAACATATGGATCGTATTGCGCTACCGATTGGTCGTATGTCTTTTGCTCAATCGTAATACGCAGCGCAAATTTCGACGTCTGCGTGATCGGCGGTACAAGTACTGGATTCAGATACGCCTCATACGTCACGCCGCCGCCCTTGCTGATGTCGGTTGCTTGATACGCGCTCCAAGTTTTTGGATAATCAAACGTTAAGCTGCCATAGTCAGACGGTCCGGCAAACTGGCGCTTCGGCTCTTTCTCCGCCGCCTCAAACTTCGCCTGCATTTCCTCGCTATTCTTCTTGACTGCTTCAGCGGTTGCGACATCAATCTTGCCATCAACATCTTTTTTCTGATCCATATACTGCAAATATGCCCACACGCTAAACGCGCCAAACCCGATTACTAAAATCACCAGCACCACGATAGCAACAATGCTACCCTTGATCGCTCCTTTTTCACTGTTTTGTCGTGTCTTCATGGTTATGATTATACGTGGTCGCGGCTATTTATGCAAAGGGTTAATGATATATAAATGATGCGCACCGACTGATTTCACCGCCTTATAGCCATTCGCCTGAAATCCATAGCTAATGAAGTACAATGGACGACCGATTTTCGCCGCCTGCGCCTCAACATACCGCACTATGCGCGACATGTCGCGGTTATCGCCAAACACATATACGGCAGTCGTGTCATTCGGCAAATCAACACGCCAGAAATTTGCAAAATATACTGCCACGCGAACATCGCCACGTGACAACCACCGCGAGAGTAAAACGAGCAGCGGATGAATTTCGTAACCAACCGCCCGCGCGCCGCGTTGGCTCGCCTGGCGCAATACAACGCCATCGCCCGAACCAATATCAACCAAAACATCATTTGCGCCTAACGGGTACAGCTCGCGAAACGCCCGCGCGACATCACGCCGATGAGATGGCACATACGGCGCTCCTGTAAATGCACTAAACCCAACCAGGATAACAATAGCAAGAATTGCAAAGAGTAGCCACGACACGACGCGCTTATACCTCGTCGAATCGTTTTTTTATAACGTTTATATCATTTTTGATATTTTTTAGGTCGTTTTCAATTGATTCTGCCAATTTTTCTGCTTCGCGGAATTTATCAATCGCGTCTTCAAGCGTGAACTCATCACTTTCAAACCACGCGACCAATTCGCCAAGCTGCGCCATTTTTTCTGATACCGATTTATTCGTTTGCTGCGACATGCGTCACCTCCGCTGTTATCGTTTGTTTACTCTGCTGAATCGTAATTTCGCTGCCGACACGCGCCGCGCCGCGTACAATCGCATAACCGCGCGCCAACACTGCTCGCGGATCGTAGGCGGCAAGCATGCGGCGCTGTTGTTCAGTCTGATTCAACGACATGTCAATTCTCTGTTCAGCCGCCTCAAGGCTACGCGCCAGCAGACGTCTCGTTTCCTGCCGTGTTACATCAATGTTACTGTCAAACTGCGCTATAATCCTTGATACTTGATGGTGTGCCGCTGCGATATACTCGCGCTTGTCAGGCACGATAATTTGTGCCGCATTGCTCGGCGTAGCAGCGCGCACATCAGCCGCTAGATCAGCGAGCGTCGTGTCAATTTCGTGCCCCACGCCAACCAGTGTCGGAATTCGACTTGATGCAATCGCGCGTACAAGCAGCTCGTCGTTAAACGCGCCTAGATCGTCGGCGCTTCCGCCGCCGCGCAAAATCGCAAGCACTTCGGGCGGATGCTCCGACTCGTTAAAATAACGAATCGCCGCGATAATTTGGTCGGCTGCCGCTTCGCCTTGCACTTGCACGTGTGCGACATCAACCCGCATGCCGCCCCAGCGCTCGTTTAAAATTGTGATAAAATCCGTGTAGCCAGCCGCCTGCGTGCTTGAGATCACGCCAATATGCGCCGGAATAGCCGGCAATACGCGCTTACGCTCCGGCGTAAACAATCCCTCTTTATCAAGCTTCGCACGCAGCAGTTCAAATCCTTTACGCAAACTGCCCTCGCCGCTCGGGTGATACGACTGCACCGTCACGCTAAATTTTCCCCACGCTGTCACTTTCGGCAAAGCACGCACAATCAACTTCATACCGTCCGCTATCGGCGTACGTAAGCCGTACACCGACATAAAGCAGCCCACGCTGCCATTCTCATCCTTCAGGTCGAAAAATACCCATTTGTTTTGATTTACCTTGAAACTCGCGACTTCACCTTCTATCTCAACAGCACTAAACGCCACCTCAAGCGACTGGTTGACAACCGCTAAAAAGTCGCTAACGCTGAATCGCGGTGTCATGCGGTTTTCCGTATTTGATAAGTGCATGCTGGTAAAATATATACCCAAACAGAATCGTTCCCGCTAGCAAAATAACGCGCGTCAGCACAATGCCTGCGATCGCCGCATCTGAGCGCACGCCCGCCATGCTTAAGAAAAAAATCATAATCAGTTCATACACACCCGCACCGCCCGGCGTAAACGCAACGACGCTCGCAAGCGATGCTACGCCGTATCCAACCATCAAGATCGCTGGATTGATCGGCGTACCCAGCGCCAAAAACGCCAGGAAGAACATGCCTGCATCAAAGAGAGTGTAGACAATGCCCCACAAAAACGGCTTTGCGAGTAACCGCGGGCGATTCCACATATCCTGAAAATCACTTTGCATTTCAGCGAAGAACTGCTCAACATTCTCAAACTTTAACAACCGCCGCTTTCTACCAAGCGTCGCGAGCCGCACGGTACGATTTACGCAGCGTGTTATATTCGCCGCTGTTGCCCGCATACGAGGCTTCGACGAAAAAACATATACAATTCCAAATGTTAAAGCCACGACAACCAACACGAGCACGAAACTTGACGCCACAATATAGCGGTTCACATGACCGTCAAACGCCAAGAACACCACCGATAAAACCAGTAAGCAAACCAATGCCAAAAACCCCGTTACATAGCGCACGACCTGCGCGAATGTCGAACGAGACGTACTAACGCCTAATTTGTGCATGCGCCATGTCGCGTACGAGATACCGCTCACGCCGCCTGACGGAAAAATGTGATTGACAAGATTAAGCTCAAGCGAAATCCGTGTTTGCTCAAACCGCGATACGTGATGGATATCGCGCTTATCACGTAAGTACGAAAAGATCATCTCGCCGCCCGAAAAATACACCACGATTTGAAACGGCACAAGCAATAATAGCAGCAGCACATCCGCCTGCCCAAATAGCTCCCAAGCTTTTTGCAACTCGTGGCGCGACGCATAGACAATTATACCTAGAACTGCCACTGTCGCGATACTCAAGATAGCACGCGGCGACTTCATTGCCCCTACGGTTTTTTTCGACGTCATCGTTCATCATTATACCACGAGCTATTCGGTGCACGGTGTATAATAACACTATGTTTATTGCGATATTAGGCCGCCAGCCGGCGCTCGGCGCCACCGAGCTAGAATGTTTGTATGGCGGCAATCGTACGCGCTGGTTTTCTGATAGTGCAATGCTTATAGAATCGGATGTGTTTGATTTTAACCGTTTGGGCGGCAGCCTAAAAGCCGGGCGCATCATCTTGCAGATGAATGGCAATTGGCAAACGATAAGCCGCGCAGTTGTAGACCGCTATACTAAGCAATGGCACGACGTACCACACAAAATAACACTTGGTATAAGCGCGTACGGTTTTCGTATTTCACCGCGCGACGTACAGAAAACCGGACTTTTATTAAAAAAACAGCTGCAGCAATGCGATGTTAGCCTGCGGCTCATTCCAAATGCAGAGCCAGCCCTTAACACTGCCACGTCGCATCACAACAAGCTTGGTCTGTCGCCGCATAAAGTTGAGTTGCTCATCGTACGCAACACATCTGGACGCGTCATCATTGCGGAGAGCATCGGTGCGCAGAATATTTCTGCCCTTGCCGCCCGCGACCAAGCACGACCACGTACTGATGCATTTGTCGGTATGCTGCCGCCAAAGCTAGCGCGGATGATGGTGAATTTTACAGGGCTACCTAGAAAATTCAATGATTCAGCAGCAGAAAGCACATCCAAGCTCTGCATTCTCGATCCCTTCTGCGGTACGGGTACCGTATTGCAAGAGGCGCTCCTCAATGGCTATTCTGTTATCGGCACCGATCTGAGCCAAAAAATGATTGATTACACGACCGAGAATCTATCATGGCTACGCCAAAAATTCCGAACAACAGGCGAAGTTATCGCCCTACAGCAAGCAGACGCTACCACTTTTCAGTGGAAATCGTCACGCGCTATCAACGCTGTCGTCTGCGAGACCTACCTAGGGCAGCCGTTCTCTGCGCCACCTCGCCCCGAAAAGCTGCGCGAAGTCGCCGGAAACTGCAATCATATCATCACCGCATTTTTACGTAATATTCATTCACAGCTCAGCAATGCGACGCCGCTCGTACTCGCCGTGCCCGCCTGGCGCAATCGTGATGGCCATTTCACTCATCTGCCGCTTATCAAGCATCTCGCAGATCTCGGGTATCAACGCGTTCTCTTACGCCACATTCGCCCCAAGCAACTCTTGTATTACCGCGAGAACCAAGTTGTCGCCCGTGAAATCCTTATTCTTACGAAAAGCCCGGAACACAGAAAGCACACGATAATCTGATATACACCCGGCTGCCTCTTTAATCCCAGTAACAATAACTTCCCCTATTGACGACAGCCACTAGGCGGTGTACAATAGAGCAGATTGTTTTTTATATTTTAGTACGTAAAGGAGTCGTATGTCACACGTTAAAGCGGGAGGCTCAAGCAAGAATAACCACAACAACGCGGGCGCACGCCTAGGCGTCAAGCGATTCGGTGGACAGAGAGTCCACGCAGGCGCAGTGCTCGTTCGTCAGACCGGCGCAACAAAAATTGCCGGCAAGGGCACGTATATGAGCCGTAACTTCACTATTCATGCCGCTAAAGATGGCTTTGTCAGCTTCGTCAAAGTTAGGAAACGATCGTTCACTGGACGAACACATCCGCGTACGCAAGTAGTGGTTCAATAATAAATTACTATATGGATCAGAATAAAGCCCTCTTCAAGACGTAGGGGCTTTATTTATGACTGATAATACAAGAAGCGCGTAGCACTGCTACGGGTACTTATCGGCACTGTTACGCAAGAACGTGGCTAATCGTTCATCATGCCCAAATGGTGGCGCACTCGTTCAACTACATCGCCAATCACAACCTGCGACTTCACAAGGTAGTCGTCTGCACCGAGTTGTTCTGCCCGCTCCTTATCTTTTGGCTGGCTGAGCGCCGTTAGCATGATAACGCGGACATTCGTCGTATCTGGCGTGTTGCGAAGGATATCAAGCACGTCAAACCCACTGATCTTCGGCATCATCACGTCGAGCAATATCAGATCAGGGCGGTATGATACTGCTGCCGACAGTGCGTCCTCGCCATTATGCACTTCTTTAATATCAAATCCCTCAAGTTCAAGCCGGGCGCGATACACCGCAGCGAGCGACGCATCATCTTCAACCAACAAAATCTTTTTCTTCACTGCTTCCATACCTGCTTTTATAATATACCAGGTTCAGCATAAGCACAAGTGCTATGACGCCAATACCGACTGAGCTGCCTCCATTTGCGTATCTTTTCCAGCATTTGCGTCGTCCTTCGTAATATGAATCGTCTTATCCGGTGTGATACCTTCTTTCGTGATATTTTTACCTTTTGGCGTATACCAGCGCGCCGTCGTTACTTTGAGGATACGCCCGTCCGACAGATTAACGATTTTCTGTACTGTGCCTTTGCCGTATGTTTTCTCACCAATCAACGTCGCCTTACCGTACTCCTGCAGCGCGCCCGCAACGATTTCACTCGCACTAGCCGTATTGCCATTCGTTAAAACAACCGTTTTCATATCGCCAAGCAACGCATGCCGCTCTGTTTTCACCGTATCAACCACTTTACCACCAGTCTTCTCCGTCACGACAACCTGATCGTTCAGCCACACGCTGGCAAGTGCCTGCGCCGCTGTTAAATACCCGCCGCCATTATCACGCAAATCAAGAACGACACCCTTGACTTGCTTATCAATAAATTCCTGCGCCGCACGTCGCGCCAACGTACCCGTCTGCTCGTCAAACCGAGAAATCGTCATCACACCAGCACCGTTGATAACGTCCCAGCGCACGCTTGGGTCATTTACCTGCGCGCGCGTAATAGCATATTCTTGTTTCGTCTCGCCGCGCCGCATCGCAAGCTTTACTGTCGTACCAGCATCGCCGCGAACCTTACTAGCAACATCTGCCGCCGTCTTACCATTCATCGACTCGCCATTCACTAATACAAACACGTCGCCTTTTTGGAGCCCCGCTTTTGCCGCCGGAGAATCATTGATAACGCGCAAAACCGTTGGCTGGTTGTTTCGTACGCCGATTTCTGCGCCAATCCCTGTAAGATCGCCATTTAAGCTTTCCTGAAACTCTGTGGCTTCTTTTTTATCCATAAACACCGTATGTTTGTCGCCCGCCGCTTCAACCATACCGCGCGCAGCGCCATCAGATAGCTTCGATATATCAAGCTCGCCGTCGTAATTACTCGCTAGCTCGCGGTACGTTTCTTTGAGTATTGACGCATCAAGATCGCGCTGAGCAACTTTCATGCCAAACACTGGCGCAACGATCCGATATAGTTCATCGCTTCGTGTTCCCGCCACAAATGCGACAATCACCGCAAGCGTCAGCGACGCTACGAATACCGACTGCGGTACGCCACGCCGCACATTCTTTTTTGAACTTGTCCGCTCATTCCCCTCTGAAGTCATAAGCACTATTATAGCGCACTCCTGACGCGTGCGCTATACATTCCAAACGGACCTCATAAGCCTAAAAGTAGATATATGTCAAACCAGCCGCCGAGCGCGAATAGTGGTGATACCGGCCCCAGCCAAGCCCGTCAGAGTTATTGTTGTAGTCGCTGACCGTAATCGTACCGTCGCCGTTCACCGCCTCAACATACATCGCGTGCCCGTACACGCCAACATATTGAATCGCAACCGAGCCGGCTTTTGGCGTTGAACCATTCGCAATACCGTAGCGCGCTGTCGTTGACGGCCATTGGTTCGCGTTGCCTGCGCCGCCAAAGTGAGGCACGAAGCGCCCCGTGCTTGCGACCTTCCACGCTGCATAACTCACACATTCGCGGTTATACAGACCCCAGCTATCGACAATCGTGTCTTGTTCTGCATTCGCCCAAACCGACGGATAGCCGCCGCCGCTCGCCGAGCCCGAACCAATGTTAATATTATAGCGCCGCGCCGCCGCTGCCATCGCTGCCGCCTGCTGCGCGCGCAGGCTCTCAATTTCGCCTGAACGCTGGCTCACAAGTGCCTGATACGCAGACTCCTGCCCTTTCGTCTCCTCGACAAGCTTCGCCTGCTCCGCCTCTTTTGCAGCAAACGATTGCTTTTGCGCCTCTTGGTCTTTAATGACGTTTTCGACGTCTTTTTTCTGCTTTTCGAGCTGCGTTTTGAGTTTGTTAATCTGTTTAATCGTATTGCTCAAGCTCTCTTGCATCGACGAGCGGTACTCTTGCTTATCAACGTAATCACCAATGTTATTGCTGCTCGCAAGCATCTCGAGCGGCGAAATTGAATCGTCCACATACATATCAGCAACGATGTCGCCGAGCGCATCTTTCGTATCGGCAATCTTTTTCTTAGTCGACACAATGTCTTGGTCGAGCTTATCGCGCTTAGCTTGGCTCTGCGAAATTTGCCGCTGCAATTCAGTTTTTTGCGCCGTTAACTTGTCGAGTTCTGTCTGCAAGTTGCCTGCCAACACGCCTAAAGCAGATGCCTGCTGCTTATAGTTGTCGGACTCTGACTGTAACTGCTTAATCTGCTCGTCGTATGGATCGGCAAACGCTCGCCCCGCAAGCATTAAAGGAGTTGTTGCGCCCATCAAAACGGCTGCCGCCACAAGCGCCGAGCGCGTGACGATGCCTTTTGACGAAACTGGTGTGGTGGACCGCTGTTTCATTACCTCTAATGTATCAAAGCATAACCGCCATGTCAAGCGCCGAAACAGTACATTTTTTATATTATCTAAATCTTCAAATATCGCCGCGTTGCGAGCGCCGACGAAATAACGCCAATCAGCGCGCCAAGTCCAATCATCACAAGCAGCACCACCCCTAAATACATTGTCAGCGCAGTCGTGGTATTCGCCGTCGCGATTCCGTATGACTGCAGTTTTTCGCTCGCCGCCACAAACAGCGACACGCCGATCGTCGTCGCCAGCACCGCCGCAATACAGCCGTACACTACCGCCTCGACTAGAAACGGTCCGCGAATGAAGCTTTTTTCGGCGCCGATCAGCTTCATCATTTCAATTTCATCCTTGCGGTTAAAAATCGCCATACGAATCGTGTTAAACACGATCAGCGATGAAATCACAACAAACAACACGCTTGCCGCCAGCCCTGCACGCTGTGCAAAATTCGCCCACCGACCAATGTTTTCGATCGCGTTGCGCCGCGAGCCGGCAAACGATGGCGCACGGTTCAGATCGACAATCGGTTTCAGCTCTTTATTTTTCTTCACAAATTCGTCAAGCTGCGCCGTATCGTTAATATTTTTCAGATTGATACGAATAACCGCTGGCAGCTTGTTTGTCGCCTGACTGATTGCTTCAAGCACGTCTTGATCGGTTTTATTATTTTGCGCGTTCTGCGCGCGCGCCTGTTCCGACGAGATAAACGTGACATTTTCAACGTTTGATAGCTGCCTCAGCGCATGTATTACCGGCTTCGCCTGTTGTTCGGTTGTACCCGTCCTAAGATAAATTGACATATCAACTTTTTTACTTAGCTCCGCCACCGAATCGGCGAGCACATTGCTCGCAATTACCGTCGCAAAGATAATAAGCAATGTAATTGTCATTACTGCTGTTGCCGCCACTGTCAGCCAAGCGTTGCGCGTAAAGTTATTGATACCATAACGGCACATACGTACAAACGTCAGCCACTGCCGGCGGTGACGCTTTTGCTGTGCGAGTGCGCGCGTATTTTTCTTTGCTTTTACCGATTTTGCCATTACTGTTTGTAGCTCCCCTGCGCCTGGTCACTTGTAATCTTGCCGTGATCAATCGTGATCACGCGCCGTTTCAACCGGTTCACAATCTCAACATTGTGTGTCGTTAAGAGCACCGTCGTACCATAGCGATTGATTTTTTCTAGCAAGCGAACGATATCCCAGCTATGCCTCGGATCAAGATTCCCTGTCGGCTCGTCGGCGATCAGAATCTTCGGCTGGCGCACTACCGCCCGCGCGATTGCCACCCGCTGGCGCTCGCCTCCTGACAACTGATGCGGGAACTGTTTTTCTTTACCTTTTAATCCTACAAGGTCAATTACCTTTGGCACCGTGTTTCGGATCTCGCGGTTCGTCATACCGGCAATCTCCAGTGCAAATGCCACATTTTCAAACACTGTCCGCTGCGGCAACAACTTGAAATCCTGAAATACGACGCCAATTTTGCGGCGCAGCAGCGGCACATGCTTATCTTTCAGCGTGTCATAATCAATACCGCCAACGACAATCTTGCCGCTCGTTGGTTTCTCTTCGCGCGTTAACAACTTTAATAATGTGCTTTTACCAGCACCGCTCGTCCCGACAATAATTACAAATTCCTTCGGCTCAACATGCAAGCTCACCCGATTCAACGCCGGCTTCGCATTCTTGCCGTACGACTTCGTCACCCTATCCAACAGAATCATACGTAACCAGTATAGCAGGTTTACGCACAAAAAAGAAAAACTGCATCAAACACCTTCATGCAAAGTTACGGCGTCTACTTCTCTTCTAAACGATCCTGAGTATACTTCACTAGCCGGTCAACTTCGCCGATACCAACAATTACCCCATCTTCGCCTTGGACTATCTTTCTACAACCGTCCTCCCCAATTTCAACTTCAAGGAACTCACGGCGGACGACGTTATACCCACTTTTATACTTGCCCTCCAACGAATACACAACTCCCTTGTCCTCACTATCACGAAAAATGACAAGGGCATTAAAATCTCCGTCTAGATCAGAAGCTTCAACGACAAAATCAATAGACACACCTTCATGCTCTCCTGAAGGTAAGTTTACGCTAGCCTGAAACCAATCAGAGCCTCCGCCTCGCCTTCTCATTCTCCCTCTCTTCGGCAGCCCTGGGTTCTCACATACATCAATAAAGAATTCTCGGAATTTATCGCCCGCCCGCCTCGCTTCTTCAAGAGATAGCTCATTTGAATACGGATTGTTGTTACGATTTACTGGTTCACGTCCCATAATTATGCTACGAATCCACTGCCCACGTCAAATACGCACTCATAAACCCGTCTATCTTGCCGTCTAACACACCCGCAGCGTCGCGATCCTCGTATTTCGTGCGCGTATCTTTCACAAGGGTATATGGGTGCAATACATAGTTACGAATTTGCGCGCCCCAGCTTGCTGATTCGCCCGCACGCAAATCAGCAAGCGTCTCCGCGTGTTGCTCAAGCTGCATCTGTGCTAAGCGGCTTTTCAGAATCTTAAGCGCTGTTTCCTTATTCTGGATTTGGCTGCGTTCATTCTGAATTGCAACCACGATTCCTGTCGGAATATGCGTAATGCGCACAGCGCTATCAGTCGTATTCACGCCCTGTCCGCCATTACCGCCGCTGCGGTAGATGTCAATACGCAGATCTTTGTCGGCAATCTGTACTTCATCCGGAGCGGCAATTTCCGGCATAATCTCAACCAACGCAAAACTGGTTTGCCGCAAATTATCAGCATTAAACGGACTAAGACGCACTAAACGGTGCACGCCATGCTCGCTTTTCAACCAGCCATAAGCATATGTTCCACGCATAATATACGTTGCATTTTTAATCCCCGCTTCATCCCCCGCCGAACGCTCTACGAGTTCAACGTGCATATCATGTTTTTCCGCCCAGCGCAGATACATGCGCTCAAGCATTTCCGTCCAATCCTGCGCATCAGTGCCACCCGCACCACTGCTTAATTTCACAATCGCCGCATAGTTATCGTACTCGCCCTGGAATAACAAATCGCGGCGGCGATTCGCATACTCCGCTTCAAGCGCGCTGATCTGCTCGTCAAACTCAGCTATCATTGAGTCATCGCCCAAATCCATCAGCTCAACAATATCATTTGTTTGCGAACGCAATACCTGCCACGGCTCAATCTGGGCGCGTAACGCTGCCGATTCGCGCGACAACCGCTGTGCGCGCTCAACGTTTGCCCACACGTTGCTATCGGCAAGTTGACGATCAATTGCGGCTAGCTCTTTTGCTTTTGCGTCAATATGCAACGTTTCGTATGCGCTGCGGATCTGCTTCAGCAGATCACTCGCGCGCCTTTTCAGCGGTTGCATTAAGCTTCTGACGCATCGTCGCCTTTTGGCGATCCTTGCGAATTTTTACGTTTACGCGGCGGCACGGGCGGTTTCGGTGTTTGAGTTGAAGCTGTCGACGACTGCACTGCCACTTCTCCATTTGGCGTGGATTGAGCAGGGGCGGCGGATGCTGTTTGAGCAGGTTGCGCCTGCGCCGCGTGAAACGCTGCATCCCAATAATCTACTTGGCTTAAGCGCCGCACCAAATACGGATGATCACTAAACGTCTGCGCAAAACGATTCATCGGGCGTTCAGCCTTATATTGCAGCCATTGGCGTGCAACATCGTTCATGTCTTTCGCCGTGTCCGGACCGACGTGCACTTTAATGAGCGCATTCTTCACGAGTGCCGCGTCGCCGATATACGCCAATGCTAAACGATCGGCGGTAAATTCAGTCCGGCGACGCCAGAATCCTGCGATCCAGTTGCCAGCCATATTAATGATCGGAATGATCAAAAACGGTATCAAATACACCGATGCGTCGGTATGCTTGTATTTAATGTGCGCCATCTCATGGACAACGATCACTTTCAGCTCGTCTTCCGTTAGATAGCGAATTGAACCTGAATGCAGCACAATCGCATACGGACGCGCAAATCCAAACGCGTACGCATTAATCACCGGATTCTGCGTAATAAAAATCTCAACTTGCGGCATTTCTAAGTCTGCCGCAACTTCATTCGACCAATCGCGCAGCCAAGCGTATGCACTATACTGCACTTCAAGCGAATTACCAAGCATCTGCTGGCGCATCATACGAGTCAAAAACATGCCAATACCCAGCGAAACCGCCAAAAATATACAGCCGAGCACAAGCGCAATAAGAAGACCGATAACACCACCAAGAAACGTGACGCCGCCCAGATGCTTAGCGACTTCATCAAAATAGCTATAGATAAAATATCCGAATGTCAGCAAAAAGAAAACGCCAAACGTTACGCCTAGCACGACATTGTCGCTTGACATACGTGCACGCTCCACGGCAATCTTTCCTTTCGTATATTGGTATGGCTGTTGCTGCATTGATGATGACTCCTCTACCTGCGGACATATACCGCATATCATGGTTGATAACCCCAAAGCTCGCGCTTACTTCCTCTAGTATAGCAATATCGCCGGCCCGTGACAATTGCCCGCGCGCCGAGCAGCAAGCCCGAGACCTCTGCACATCACTCCTTATTCCGCAGCAGGGGTTTCATTCAATCATCGCTTCGCTACAACGCCTGTACAGCCGCCACAAACTGATCGCCGCGATCATTATACGAAGCGAACTGGTCAAAGCTTGCCGCTGCGGGGCATAAAATGACTACATCGCCAGCCTGCGCTGTTGTCGCTGCAGTACGTACGATTTCCGCCATTGGAACTTTACCTTTAATAACCAAGTTGGTTTGTGGCGCAATATTGTATATAGTCTGAGCAATTTTTTCGGCATTTGAACCCATTAATATCACGGCACGCATATTACTGCGGGCAATTTCTTTAGCAAGTGCTGTATAATCGCCGCCTTTGTCGTGTCCGCCCAGAATCAAAACTTTCGGCTGAGTAAATGCGCCAATCGCCGCAATAGCGCTTCCTGGTGTCGTCGCAATGCTATCGTCATAATACGTCACGCCTCTTTTTTCGACAACACGTTTCAGACGGTGCGGCAAGCCCGTAAATGAGCGTAGTCCATGGTAATACACCTCTAGCGGAATGCCCGGAAACGCCATCGCAACAGCACTCATTGCCGCACACGCGTTATCAAGATTATAGCCGCCCGGCAATTGCACGGCATCGGTTGGGCATACTTGGCGATTCTGCGACATGAAGTACACGCCGTCAACATACACCTGGAAGTCATCAGGAATACCGTACCGGTACGCCTGCCCTTCGCCACCCGACGCGAGCGCAATTTGCTGTGAATAAATATTCGTCGGGTGATATATCGTAATATCATTTGCCTGCTGATACCGGCAAATATTTGATTTCGCATCAATATATTCATCAAACGTACGATGAACGTCCAGATGATCCGGTTCAATCATCAGCACAACCGCAATGTGCGGCGATCGCTCCAAATCCCACAGCTGAAAGCTGCTTAACTCATAAATCACCACATCACGCGGTGTAATCTGCGGCAGCACGTCAAGCCCTGGCGTACCGATATTGCCGACCGTATGCACCGTTTTGCCCGCCTGGCGCAAAATCGCCGCGATCATACTGCATACCGTTCCCTTGCCTTTCGTTCCCGTCACGCCAATAATCGGCGCCGGACACTCGGCGAAAAACTCATTTGTCGCCGACCAAATTTTTCCCAGTGTGTGAATATGATATGGCGCGATACTTGGCGTACGAATCACCAGATTAACATCATTCAACCGCTCCGAAAAGACATTCGTACCAGTGTGAACAATTATATCGTCAGCCGGGTTTTTTATATCATTTTGATCGACAATCAGAAACTCAGCGCGCGGATACTTGCGCCGGAAATACTTCAGACTCGCCCGCCCTTCAACGCCATATCCTGCAATCGCAATCTTCATGCTTCTATTTTACCAAAAAAAGTAAACACCCCGCCAGAGCAAAGTGCTTACTCTCTGACGCTCTGGCGGGAACAACCCTCTTGAGTGTTACGATGGTTACTTGCCGTCCAACAGGCTATTGTACGCCTGCGGCGAGAGCGTGATAGTTGCAGACGCATCGCTGCTGTGACGTCCGAAGGCACTTGCTACGATCGGGGCAAGCCCCCGTCGATCAAGATCGTCGGAAACCACGTAGTTTTTCGTTTCCGACAGAATGTCTCGATGACATGTCCACCATCCGGCATCAATAACAACCGAGCAGCCTGACATTTCACGGTGAATGAGCACACGAGCACTACGCTCGTTGGACCAGACGCCACTGCCCACGTTCAATTTGACGCTCGGTTCAGCTGTCTCAGACTGAACGAACGTCACTTTCTCCATTGGAACCTCAAGGATATAGGATCTGCCATCCTCGGCAGAGAACCCAATCGAAAGCCCCGTCGCCGGATTCCATGAGCCCGAACCGTAGGTGTAAAAAATCCCGCCGACGACACGCATGTCGCCAGACGTACCAGCGAAACGCTCACCTAGCTGGAGCGGATACTCTTTACCCGACTCCAGACCGAAATGGGACGTAACCTCTGCGACCGTTGCAGCGCGCGTCTCCGAACGCGGCGGCAGCGGCGACAGCGCCGTCATGCTGTATACGACAACGTTTGCTATCGTATACATCACAACCATATTCTTGAAGACGACTCGCCCAAGACGATCGTCGTCAAGAATATTACTATCAACCACCGCCACATCCGAAGCAACGAAAAACCCCACAAGGGCAGCAAGCGCTGCAAAAGCCAGCCCAGCCCCGGATGCAGTAAAGCTCATTGCCCCTCCCAAGAAGATCTACAATACACCCCTGTTGGTGTATTGTCTAGGTTCTAGGATACAATAGAATCACACAAAAAGCAAATTTTAATAATGTCACTTAAACAACGTCTCAAGCTTATTGTTAATTCGCACAATGTCGTCCTTCGCGCCGCTACTGACGCCCGCGAACACCCAAGTATTTGCGTCAATGAACTCACGTGCCGTACACAGCATGCGCTCGCGCGAGACATTACGGATCTCGTCCGGCACATGATCGTAATTCTTCACGAAACCATCGCCGAAATAGCGCCCGCGGTAAAAATTACTAATCTGCGCAACCGTTTGCGCGCCCATCTGATAACGCCCAAGCGCGTATGATTTTGCGGCGTCAAGCTCTTCTTCGGTAATTTCACCATTCAGCACCGCACGGATTTCGCGCGCGATAATATCAAATAGCTTATCGGCCGTCTCTAAATTAACCTGCCCGCCAAAATCCCAGCCGCTATCGTAGAATCCTGTCGACGTTTCGCTAAACATGCCGTATGCTAAGCCCTTTTTACGTGCTGCGCCAAAAATACGCGAGTGCATCGTGCCGGTTAAAATATGATTCAGACACGCCATTGCCTCGGACTCATCATCATCTAACTCACGTGGCAACGCCATACTCCAACCAAAAGTCAAATTACTCGCCTCTTTGCGGCGGATCAAGGTCGGACCAGCCTTCCTTAATTCATCACGCGGCACGTCAAAACGTTTACCCCGCGGAAGCTCCCACGCTTCAAGCATGCGCTGGATGTGCGCCTTACGCCCATGCAGGTTTCCGGCAATAACAAAGCGCATATTATCACTCGTATGCGTCAATGTATGATGATGACGGATATGCTGAAGTGTCACATTATCTATCAGCCGCAAGCGCTGCCGAAACGTATAAACATCCTCGCCCATCAGCTGCTGAATTTTTGGCCATAATACATACCCATTATTGTTCAAATAACCCGTAAGCTCGCTGCGCACATTGCCTTTTTCGGCATCAAGCTCCTCTTGCTTAAACCGCGGCTGGCAAATCGCAACTTGCTGCAACCGCAAGATTCGCTCCCATTCAAAATCCGCGCATTCCGCCACATACACCATCGACAAATCGCTCGTCATCGCGTTATGGTAAGCGCCATTCTTGGTAAATTCTGCTTCGTAAGCGTGTTCGTTTGCAAACTGCGCGTTCGCGCCAAATGCCATATGCTCCATGATGTGTGCTGTTTCGTACACATTTTTATCGCCGACATAGCGGTTGCCGGCACGAAAATGAAAGCGGAAGCTCATCACCGTCGCGCCTGGCACATCAATCAACAATCCGCGCGCGCCATTTGCTAAGCGCACCTCTGATACTGTATGTTTCATCTTATCGCCTCTTCTTACGGTTTTGGCGCTGCGCCTTTTTCTTCTTGCGCGCAACGTTGCGTTTATGGTTGATGTCGGCGTTGGTTTTGGTCGTTTTTACTTTGGTAAAATCACGATCGCGGTTCTCCTCGCCGCCGGTAATTTCGTTCACGCCGTGCTCAACTGATGTTTCCGCAAGTTTAGTTAGCTCAGTTTCGTGGTCATCATCAACCGATTCACGGCTGATTGCGTCAGTCGGGCGCACATGATAAATCGCCCGCAACACTTCGTCGCGTAACGTCGCTTGCAAACTGTCAAACAACTTCTGCGACTCGCTGCGGTACTCAACCAGCGGATCGCGCTGCCCAACGCTGCGCCAGTGAATACCCTCGCGCAAATGCTGCATGTTCTCTAAGTGCTGCATCCACAAGGTATCAAGCACCTGAAGATATACTTCGCGCTCAATCCGACGGATCAAATCTTCGCCCATTTCCGACTCTTTCTCGGCATACAGTTTTTGCGCCGCCTCAAGCGCTGTCTCACGCCGCACGCGGTCCTTTTTTATCGCACCAATCTTCTTAATTTCTTCCGAATCAAGCGGAATAATCTCTTCAAATTCCTCGGCAAACTTCGGATTATTCTTAGCGGGTACATCTGTTAATTCAGCTATCTTAACGCTAAGCAGCCGCTGGATTTCCGGTTTGATATTATCGCCTTCAAGAATCTTGCGCCGCATTGTATAAACAACCTTGCGGTGGCGATTAATCACATTATCGTATTGAACAACATTTTTACGCGTATCAAAGTTATAGCCTTCGACACGCTTTTGCGCCGCCTCAAGCGTCTTCGACACAGCTTTGTTTTGAATCGCCGTCTCCTCGTCGACCCCTAAACGTTCCATAAGCGCCGCGATACGCTCTCCCTGGAAGATTCGCATCAAGTCGTCCTCGGTCGATACGTAGAACTGCGTATCACCCGGATCGCCCTGGCGGCCACCGCGTCCACGCAACTGGTTGTCAATGCGACGTGATTCGTGGCGCTCGCTGCCAATCACCACGAGCCCGCCAAGCTCTTTTACGCCTTCGCCAAGCTTAATGTCAGTACCACGCCCAGCAATGTTTGTCGCAAGTGTAATTGCACCTTTCTCGCCTGCCCGCGCAATAATTTCTGCTTCGCGCTCATTATTTTTCGCATTGAGAATCTCATACTTAATCCCTTCTTTATCCAGGTAATCAGCAATCATCTCATTTTTAGCAATACTGCCCGAACCAACGAGCACTGGACGCCCTTCAGCGTGATATTCTTTAATCGCCTGTGCTACTGCCTTCAGCTTGCCTTTTTCAGTTTTGTATATCAGATCTTCGTGGTCTTTGCGAGTAATTGGTTTGTTCGGCGGCACGACCACGACGTCGAGTGAATAAATTTGTTGAAATTCTTCGGCTTCAGTAAAGGCTGTACCTGTCATGCCACTTAATTTCTTATACAGCCGGAAGTAATTCTGAAACGAAATCGTCGCAAGCGTCATGCTTTCTTGCAGCACCGGTACACCCTCTTTCGCTTCAATCGCCTGATGCAATCCTTCATTGTAACGGTTACCCTGCTTCAAACGACCAGTATGTTCGTCAACGATAATCACTTCGCCATCGTTCGTCACTACATAATCTTTGTCGCGATGGAATAATGTTTGTGCGCGCAATGCCTGATCCATATGATACACGCTGCGCACATATTCCGGCGTGTACAAATTTTTTATACCAAGCATCTTTTGGACCTTCTCAACACCCTGATCACTTAGTGCTACCTGCTTATGCTTTTCCTCAAGCGTGTAGTCGTCAGGCGTCAGCTGCGCCGCAATTTTCGCAAACTGATAGTAGCTATCCGGATTTTCAGCAGCCGGCGCGCTGATAATAAGCGGCGTGCGCGCTTCGTCGATTAGAATTGAGTCGACCTCGTCAACAATTGCAAAGTTGAGTTCACGCTGGCGCACTAGCCCGATTTCGTTCACCATGTTGTCGCGCAAATAATCAAACCCGAACTCATTATTCGTCCCGTATGTAATATCCGCCTCGTAAGCCTCTTTGCGCGTGCAAGGGCGCAACTTTTTCATGCGCGGGTCGGTGTGGTCCTCATTGTCGTATTCACGGTCATATAAAAACGACGCATCGTTGATGATAACACCCGTCGTCATGCCAAGCGCGTCATAAATCTGCCCCATCCAGCCGGCGTCGCGCTGCGCCAGATAATCGTTCACTGTCACAATGTGCACGCCCTTACCTTCAAGTGCATTCAAATATGCCGCCAGCGTTGACATAAGCGTTTTTCCCTCGCCAGTCTTTAGCTCGGCGACATTGCCTTCGTGCAGCACCATGCTACCGATCAACTGTACATCGTAATGCCGTTCGCCGATCACACGGTCAGCCATTTCGCGTACCACCGCAAACGCATCCGGTAAAATCGTATCAAGCGTTACGTTTTTTTTCTTAAGTTTTTTGCGCAGCACATTAGTCTGCGCCGCCAGATCGTCAGTCGGCATTTTTTTATACTTTGGACCAAGCTTATTAATCTCGTCAACTTTTTTTTGTAAACGCTTCAAAATCCGCTTCTGCGGATCGCCGAACACTTTTGTCAACGCTTTGTCTCTCGTAACCATTCAAACCCTCTCCATTTGCTAGCTAGTTCAGAAAATCTACGCTTTATTATACTATTGAGCGCATTATAAATAAAGGGTTGTCAAAAGAAAAACAGCTCGAGATACTGATCGGCACGCGAGCTGTTTACGATTATCACTATTAAATCTTACGATTCGCGGTCGTAACTACGCTTAAACCGCGCCAAAAGCCCGCGCCGCCCAACGTGTGGCACGCGGTCTTCTTTGTATTTACGCAACTGCGCCGCTAACTTTTGCTCAACAATATCAGTCGCAGCGAGCACATTAACCGTCGAGTCTTTTGCCTTTATCGTTTTATCCGGCACGGTCAAAACCGCCTCAACCTCATATTTATTACCGTGGTCGCGATTAACTTCCTCAATTTTCACGACGGCACTGATTGTTTTGCGAGCGTGGCGCGTAACAAGCCTATCAAGGGCGCCGATTTTTTTGCGAATGTATTTTTTGGTTGGCTCATCAGGAGTATAGCCCCCGATACCGGCTACTTCGACATCTGCGATCATTTCTAAGATCCTTTCGTTTAACCGTTAGTATGCCTTTAGTATAGCATGATTTTACGGCGAGAATACGTAGTAAAGATTCATGAGTGATGCGCCGATCCAATCGCCTCAGTTATTGTCGCAAAGCCATCGCGGTCAAGCAGCTTTACAAGCCCTTCGTTAATCTCGCCCACAACCTGCGGTCCTTCAAACATAAGCGCCGTTACCATCGCGACCAAGCTTGCGCCGGCACAGATTTTTTCATAGGCATCAACCGCTGTAAACACGCCGCCAACACCGATAATCACGAACCGATCACGATACGCTTCGTATGTTTTATAAATCAGCTCTGTCGTAATTTTCTGCGCCGGTAGTCCGCTCAAGTTGCCTTTTACGTCGCTGCTGAGTCCGTCCGGATGTTTTAACTTCGCTCGATTTTTTACCAAATTTCCAATCGTTAGCCCGGCAACGCGATGATTATCTATAACACGCAGCAGCGCTTTAAACTGCGTCCACGATTTATCGGTCGGCAATTTGATAAACACTGGTTTTGTCAGGTGCAATTCATCAATCGCTGAAAGCAGTTTTTCTAACCGTACCGGCGTTGTAAACGGCTCGCCGCCGTACGTATTCGGGCAGCTAACGTTCACCTCGTACAGCGGTACAACATTTGCCGCCTCAAGTAACCGCAAACTTTCACAATAGTCATTAATTGCCTCATCATCCGTCGCCGTCTGCGGCGAATTTGTTTTCGCAACTGATACGCTCAGTGGAAAATCACGCCATAATTTCCGAGGATACGAACGAATACGCTCAATATTGCGCTCAATCCCATTGTTTGCCAACCCAACGTTAACGACGATTGATTTCTCGCTCGGCAACCGCTTAAACCACGGGCGCGGATTACCGGCGCACACATGAGCCGTCGTCGAACCGCCAATCTCAAACCCCAGTCCGATTCGTTTTGCAATTGGCGGTAAATCAAAATTCTTATCAAGCCCTGCCGACATGCCAATCGGATTTTTGAAGCGAATCCCGAGGAGTTCCTGCTCTAATCGCGGACTTTGGTAGCGCCATACATTCAGCACGCCAGCGAGCCGCACTTTCTGCAATCCGCGCGCCGCTATAATCATATGGGCATGCGCTTTGTCCGGGTGCTCGCGGAATAATAACGGCTTCGCGATATGTTTATAGCCCTGCCGACTCAGTTTGCGAATCGCTCGCTTCACCGTCTAGATTTCCTCGTGGTTACCCATATATGGTCGGAGTACTTCAGGAATACGCAGCTTGCCGGCTGCTGTTTGGCAGTTCTCTAGAATCGCTACCAAGCTCCGCGCCAAGCTCACCGCCGTACCATTCAGCGAATGCGCCGTATCAAGCGAGCCGTCAGCGCGCCGCACGCGAATATTCAAACTATGCGTCTGAAAGTCCGTACAATTTGAACAGCTCGTTAATTCGCGGTACGTACCGTCGACCGGCGACCAATATTCAATATCATACTTTTTGAACGCCGGCGCGCCCAAGTCTCCCGCTGCAATATTCACCACATGGTATGGAATGCCGATAGCTTGCCAAATTTCTTCTTCAAGCGATAAAATCTTTTCGTGCATATCAAGCGATTGCTCGGGCGTACAAAAGATATACATCTCTAGCTTATTAAACTGGTGAACACGGAACAATCCGCGCGCATGTTTGCCGTACGTGCCTGCTTCTTTGCGATAACACGGACTATAGCCGACGTAATAAAGCGGCATTTTTTTCTCGTCAATTATATCATCAGCGTGATATCCAGTGAGCGGCATTTCCGCTGTACCAATCAGCGTCAGATCTTCGCCCTCAACAAAATATTGGTCGTCGCTCACGTTGCCCTTCGGTGCGAACCCTGCACCCTCAGCGGTGCGTGAATTTACCATGTGCGGCACCGTCATATAGGTGAAACCTTTTGTGATCAGAAAGTTAAGCGCAAATTGCGTCACCGCGTTTTCAAGCAGCGCCAAATCGCCTTTTAGATAATAAAATTTCGCACCGGCAACCTTTGCGCCGCGTTCAAAGTCAACCCAACCGCGCTTCGTCGCATAATCCAGGTGGTCAATCGCACCCGTCGGCTGCTCGCCCCAGCGCTTAACTTCCACGCTATCAGCTTCGCCGCCGAGCGGAACATCATCAGCGGTCACGTTCGGCACAGCCTTGATCAGTGCTATACATTCAGTGTCAGCCTTTTTTAGGTGCTCCTCAAGCTCAATAAGTTCAGTCTTTATCTGTTTACCCTGATCAATCAATTTTTTCTCTGGCTGCCCGTTCTTCATTTTTGCAGCGATTTCATTCCGCTTCTGACGTAACTCATCAACTTGCCGCTGCAACGTTCGCCGCGAATCATCCAACTCTAGCAACTGCGCAATTGAAACTTGATACCCCTTTTGCGTCGCTGCCGTCTGTACGCGCTCCGCATTCTCTCTAATGAACCGAATATCTAACATGCTTTCATTTTACCATAGTGCACGCGAGCGGCGGGTATTGCCTTTTCATTGCGCTTATGATATAGTGGACGCTAAGTTAGCAAATAAAAGAAAGAAAAACTATGCGATCACCAAATATGATAGCACCAGCTCCGAGAGGAGCAGAAGAGATAAACGACCAAGAGGGTAGCTGGACGGCAGAAGACGATGCCGCATACCAAGCATACGAAGAGCAAGGGGCGCAAACACCATCCGCAGAGGATGAATCAAGCAGTATCTCAGGAGAAACATCCGACGTTTCTTCGCAAGAAACTACAGACACTATCACCACTGAGCAAGAAACTGCGCAAGCTGATAGTGAGCCCATGACTCCGGATCAACTCACTGATAAAGAAATCCTCGGTCGAAGTTACCCGGTACGCCAAATGGTAAAAGAGGCAAATAATCAGCGCATGAAGCTAATTGAAGGCGCTAAGATGGCTTGGACCAATTTAAAAGAAACGCCGAAATTACTTCGCCTTAACTTTCGTAACTGGCTCGCTGACGGTCGCGTTGCGCGCCAAAATAAACGATACGAGGACGCCGTCAAAAAAACGGGCGAAAATAGTCGTCTTGCACAACGCCGCAGGAGTAAGCTTGAAGCGGCAAAAAAGCACAAAGAGAGTATCTCGAAAGCTCGAGATGCACAAGAAGAGACAATGCTCGCCCGCGAGCAAGCTGTCGGAGAGAATGCCGAGCAGCGACGAAGCGAGAACATCAAAGAGCTCGCAGAGCGTGCAATCGACGCTAAAGCACGCAAGGCATTGCGGCATGAGTTACGAGAACAAGGAGCTTCTCGCCGGGAAGTTCGTGAAATCCTCGCCGGAGTACCCGACGAGCAAAAACGGAATGTCGGTAGAGCCGCTATTGAGCATGCTATTGCTAGCAAAGACGCTGACACCGCCAGTGCCGCTGCGTCCAAAGCTCGCGCAGAAAGATCCAGTATCGCACAAAAACTAGGTACTATTGATGACTATAACTATGCAATTAATACACTGAAAAAGTCTTTGGCGGAAGCACAGGCTGAGGTAGATGAGCTCACTAATGGAGGAAAGGTTGACAAAAATGGAGTGGCACTCGGTGTATGGTCAAGGACTGACAGGAATGGAGTGGCACTCGGTGCATGGTCACCCGCAGAGAAGACGGAGGAGCTGCAAGCGGCAAAGGACAGAGTGGCGGCAATTAAAGATAACATCGCGCTATACGAAAAACGATTAAAAAGCCCCAAACTGGAAAAAGCCTCATTGGAGCAAACAGCGCAAACACGATCAGAAGCGTGGGAAGAAGCTGATCGTCAAGAGCAAACGATGCAAGAACAAACCGCTGCACGAGCTGACCTCTATCAAAAAGCGGTCCGTGGAGCGCTCCAGGAAGAAGAGTAGCCGCAAAACGCACACTAGCAAAAAGGAGCAAAAGCCGTAGACGCGATGATACTTAGTTAACCACAGCCCACCTATCAAACCATATTAAATAACATCAGAAAAGGATATATCCATGCCAGTACTTAGCAAAACAGTTCTCGCAAATCTAGGAATTAACTTAAGCGACGAAGCTTTCGCTTCCCTCTCCGAACACTTTGAAGAAACGCTTGATACGCGAGTATTTGACGAAATCGCTTACGAGTTATCGCCTGAACAGGCGCATGAGCTTGCCTCAATGAGAGATGCAGGCGATAGTGAAATCGTGCAATGGCTGCAAACAAACGTACCGGACTTTGCAGATATTGTCTCCGACGAAGTCGACATCCTGCTCGGCGAGATTGCTGAGAATAGCGAAAATATTGCTGGTAACAATAACTAAAACTTAGCGCTAGCCAAAACAGGGTCAACAACCACAGCAGTTGACCCTGTTTTTAGCTTATTACGATTCTAGATCTTGTTTGTTTTTAGCTATACAGCAGATATTACACCGCTCGCGAGCAATACAATCACTAATCCGCCAAGTATCACGCGATACCAAATAAACGCCGAGAAATTATTATGAGCAACATATTTCAACAGCCATGCGATGACAGCATAACCAACAACAGCCGATACAGCCGTCGCAAGTAGCGTATTTCCCCACCCCACGCCAGCCGCGATATGCTTGTGCTCAGTAACCGCTTGCAGCGCACCCGCCGCTACAAGCGCTGGAATACCAAGAAAGAAACTTAGTTTTGTTACCGCTACACGATCAAAACCGCGTAATAGACCAGCAGAAATTGTCGCACCAGAACGGCTCACACCAGGAATCAACGCTAGACATTGCGCTATGCCAATGATCAATGTGTCGCGCCACGTTGTATCAGTTTCAGTGCGCTTTGTTTGACCATACATATCCGCTAGCCACATCACGACACTCCAGCCAATCAGCGCAAACGCAACAAACCACAGACTGCGCAGTACCGTCTCAATTTCATCCTTAAAAGCTAGACCGACAACTGCGATTGGTACTGAGCCAACGATAATCGCCCAGCCATACGCATAATCAAATTTGCGCCGAGCACGCCCCCACCATAAACCACGCCACCATGCACTCAGTACGCGCCAAATATCGTTCCAAAAGTACACGACCGCGGCAGCAATCGCACCGATTTGTATTACCGCGGTAAACGCCGTTAGGCTCGCGTCGTTCAGGTTCATACCCATCAGTTTTTCAACAATCGTTAAATGACCCGTTGAGGAAACCGGCAAAAACTCCGTAATGCCTTCAATGATCCCCAGAATAACCGCTTGCCACCACGCCACAACTAAAACCGCCTCTTCATCTCACGTATTATAACCAAGTTACTCGGCAAGTTCAAATTGATTCGTATCACCCGTAATAATATCGACCGGACCGTAGAACACAACACGAGCCCAATTAAAGTCGCCGCCGCACAACATGCCAGTGCGCGAGCCAAGCAGAAATACTGCGCCAGCAGAGCCATTTACGCACCGACTGTTTGATTTATGGCTGACATTAACATACAATACGTCGCCCTGCCGATCAAATTTGATCTCTGGCTTTTCTACGCCCCTCAAATCTATGTAATGCAACTCGGCGCGCGTCGGTTCGCTTGATTTTTTATACTGCAGGCTAAGATGCATAGTATCATCTTTCATTCTGATAGATTTTACACCCGTCATATCTGGCAAATCCAGTTTGACTACTCTTGTTAAGCGTTTTACGTCACGCGGCAATTCCGCGCTCACTTGTAGTCCAAATATCGCTGTACTTGAAATCGCGAACGAGCCAATAATCAGCGCCGCCAGCATACTCAGGACCACCGATCGGCGTGTCTGCCATGTCAACGCCATCGTTGCAAATAGACCGCACAACAGTACGAGCGCTATACCGCCGACGATCAGCGAAATCAGCATACCTAGTGCATACGGCTGCGCCGTAAAGCCATCAAGCAACCCGATAATTGAGAAACCAGACCAACCGCCAACGACAAGAGCAATCAGGAAGCCTGCCATCATTATTAACGCGACCACACCTGTCGTGATGCCAATACACTTTCTCGCGATCTCGCTACCATTACTAACAATATCCCGACCTGCTATCTCGCTCATTGAAAAATTCTTCAAACTGTCCAGCGTCACCGGTTCACCGCGCATCTGTAATTTATCGGCTGCTGTTTTCGCTTCGGGAACCACGAGCCACAATACAATATAGACAAGCACTGCCGTGCCAAACGACACAAATAATAATCCGACCGCAATCAGCCGCACTAGCACAACATCAATACCAAAATATGCCGCCAAACCGCTGCATACACCACCGAGCACACCCTGCTGCGTATCGCGCATGAGGCGTTTCGACGGCTTATATCGCGTATCATTTGGAGATTCTGTGGCTTCGTCCGATGACTCGCGCGTTTCACCGTTTTCCGAGAACTCTTTTGGATCGCCCATTTGCGTTTTCAATGCATTGACGTCATCAAGCGAAATAACACCGTCTTTTGCGACGCCGCGCTCCGCTAGCAGCTCAACCATGCGCGCCTCAATTTCCCGCATCGCCTCTGGCTCGGCTTGCATCGTTTTTTCGATTGCAGCTAAATACTTTTCAAGTGCTTTTTTCGCATCGATTTCTACGCTGTACGGCGTTTTCGCCAAGTGCATTCTAGTAACTTCTTTCACGACTTCGCTCCTTTCTCTAGCGTTTTTAGCGTCGAGCTTAGCGTTTTAATACGCTGTTTTAGTTCAATCATAACGTGCTGCCCATACTCTGTGAGGGCATAATATTTGCGCGGTGGCCCCTGTTCGCTTTCCTGCCAATCGTAGCGCAACAAGCCATCACGCTGCAACCGCCCAAGGAGCGGATAAATCGTCCCCTCTACCACGACGAGCTCTGCCTGATGCAACCGCTTGACGAGATCGCCGGTATAGTGCGGCTGCTGCGCGCAAATCACAAGCACGCAATACGCCAAAAACCCTTTACGTAGTTGCGTCGCAAGCTGATCGGCGTAGCTTTCTGCGCTTTTAGTTGGCTGCGGCGGCTGGTTGGCTGCGCCGCTAGAATCTGCATTTTGATCCATGCATACTCCTTTCGTTATCATCCGAAGATTATCTTCGTTAGTTCTATGTTATACAAAGTATTATAAAAAGTCAAGCAATAGTACATTTTGTTGTTCTAGACTACCAGCGCCATTACCTTTTAGCTCGGTTTCATTTATATCAACCAAGCAGGATTACCAACCGCCGACGCCGCCTCCCCCACCGCCGCCGCCAGAAAATCCGCCGCCCGATGAACCGCCAAAGGTTGATGACGAGCTAACACTGCTGACCATACTGCTTGCGCCAATTTCCGAAAAATCCGATGTCAATTGAGAAAGTATTGCGATATTCACGCCAAGTGATACGTCGCCTGCGGTTATCCAATCTGGCGACTCGTTCAACTCTTCGTACAACTGCCCAAGCCGCTTATTCCACTCTCGTTCGCAGCCAAAGACGATCGCATACGGCAAGCAACGTTCATATAGCCGCACTAGCGCGCCGTTATCGCTCGCTACATCACCCACCTTGTCTGCCCCTTCCGGACTTTGCAGCATGCGCAGTTGATCGACTTCGGCGGCATTGATATACAGTTTTAACCCTCGCAAATAGCGTTTTAATTCTTCGCCCTGTGCGCTCAGCCGGTTCTGTGCGCGGCGCGACATAATAGCTGCAATAGCAATATTCAAAATAGCAGCACCAGCACACGCTGCGGCTGCTAGAAAAGAAACATTTCCGCCTTCAGCATCATCGCCCAATAGCCATAGTATTATGAAAAATATCGCAGCAACAGATGTTAATGATGTAACCAGCCACGTCGTATACAACGATATTTCTTTGCGGTTATATAAGAATAATTCGCCCCGCTTTATTTGACGGCATACCGACAAAAACCGCGACGATACAGAGTAGCTCTTCTGCTTAATCTGCGTAAATGTCCGCTCCGTTCCCGCAGCCGGATCATTACCGAATATCGCTGCAGCAAGAGTCTGTTCGTATTTGCTCGTGTCTGCAAATGATTTTTTTGCCACGAACATATAATCATGCTTACCCGTGCCTGTCTGGCGGATTTCTATGATGTGGCGCACCGCCCAATCGACCACTTGTGCCGACAGCGCCTTGCTAAAATTATGCCACCCTAAAACCGCCATCGACTCAACAACCGAGCGATCGGCGGGCGGGATATATTCCGGCGCAACCGGCTGGCGCCGGATCGCGGCCGCCTGTGCCAACTCTTTAGCAAATTTCTTTTTCCACTTGCGCGAACAAAATACTAGTATGACAATACCTACGCCGAACGCAGCTGCTGCTCCGGTCAAAATAATATTTGGCAGCCGCTCGCGCAGCGACGGCTGGTACGCAGCGAACGTTCCCGGTTCAAACCCAAGCGCAATCGTTACACCTTGATGCTGCCCAAGATTATTCACGCGCAGCGAATACTCCGCGCCTGAGACTGTCGACTCGCACGTATTTTTTGCTTGCAGCGCCCCATAATAGCACTGTATGTTTGTTTTTGCTTTGCCAGCAAGCGCTGTGTCCAATTTAAGCGTTACTGTTGCCGCTGCTACTGGTACAGGAGAATCTGTTCCAATTGCGTTCCAATAGAATTCATCTTTTTGTGTATCGCTATAGTATCTTGTAACGTCGCGCTGTGTGTAAGTGATGACGTATGTCTTCACTCCGCTGACATACGCATTTTTATTACCGATGCGAAGCGTACTGCCATTCTGATGATATTCAAGGTCAACGCCGTGCTCGTCTTTCACCGACTCTAATGCGAAACCCGTTGCGTGCCCATCGTATTTCTTCACAAATTGGCGCGTGATACCGTGATTTTGATCTGGCGGAAAATCTGCGGTAATCGTTTCGATCGTTTTAAGCGTTGAACGGTTATTGCGGTCGCGCCCCAGCTCTAGCTGTACGTCATAATTCGTAATCGTAAAGTTGTTTGTATCGCGCGTATTGCCGCGCGCCGCTATCGCGCAACTCGCGCCTAACAGTACAAGCGCTACCGCGACAATACCACCGAAGATCACCCGCTTCATATGTTTAGTATACTATTGAACTAATGGTCAAACAAATAGCAAATCAAAACATACCATCTCTAAAAACAATCTGATTTGCATACGCTAATTTTTACCATAAGCGTTATAATAGATACAGAAGATGGGAGGATACTATGAAAGCAGCAATTTTCAAACAACCAGGCTTAGTCGTATGCGAGAACATTGACAAGCCAACAATACAGCAACCGACCGACGCTATCATCCGAGTGGTGCGAACGTGCGTGTGCGGCAGCGACCTATGGTTTTATCGCGGTATTAGCGAAATGCCGAGCGGCAGCCAAGTCGGACACGAAGGCATTGGCGTCGTCGATCAAGTCGGCGAAGACGTCAAAAATTTCAAGCCAGGCGATTTCGTTATTATCCCGTTTGGACTAAGCGACGGTACATGCGCGAATTGCCGCGCTGGGCGCCAGACTAACTGTCTGCATGGCGATTGGTATCACACCGGACAAAGCGAATATTCGTATGTACCGCTCGCTGACGGATCGCTGTATAAAATCCCCGACGGCAATTACTCCGACGAGCAGCTCGCCTCCATCCTCACTGTTAGCGACGTCATGGGAACCGGTTACCACGCCGCAGTTATGGCGCGTGTTAAGCCAGGCGATACTGTAGCAGTCGTTGGCGACGGTGCGGTAGGATTATGCGGCGTGATTGCGGCAAAAATGCTAGGGGCTAAGCGGATTATTTTAATGAGCCGGCACGACGATCGCCAAGCCCTGGGCCGCGAATTTGGCGCCACCGACGTTACACCTGAGCGTGGCGAAGCTGGAGAAGAAAACGTAAAAGCCCTAACCGATGAAGGCGTCGGCGTTGATGCAGTATTAGAATGTGTTGGTAGCGATGCTTCAATGCAGACAGCTATCAATATTGCCCGTCCTGGCGCTACGGTCGGGACTGTCGGAATACCACACAACGTAACGATCCCGTTTGAGAAAATTTTCTTTGGTACAGTTGGTATCCATGGCGGCCCAGCCCCGACACGGGCATATGCGCCATTACTGCTTGATGCTGTACTCAAAGGCGATATCAATCCTGGGCGAGTTTTCACTTACGCGACCACGCTTGATAATATCAACGAAGCCTACCAAAAAATGGATCAGCGCCAAGCAATTAAATCGCTGCTAAAAATTAGCGAAGTTTAGATTAGTTTTATTTAAGATGCAAAGAGACTTACTGCCAGACTTTTCGAGTACTGCGCATATGGACTTTGAGAAATTACGGTTTAGTTTCATCATAGCTTCCCTGCTAAATAGTCCCGTAGCTTCGCAAACACGTCAACCTCTTCAATTGACGCTAAATATTCCTGCCATTCATCGTCATCCAACTCCGCCAAACTCCTACCTGGAAAAGTATCATAACCGTATACATACAATAGCTCCGTCCAGCCGTGCAAGTTATCGCCGCGCGGCTCATCGGTGATGAATCCGACCTCATCCGCTGTTAGAATCGTGTCGCTTTCACCATCGAAATAACCGAGCCCAAACGAGAATACTGCCCGGCGATCTATTTCGCCCGCCATTAGTTTAATTAAACCTTCATAGCTAAAACTGTCCAATAGCAATTTGACGAATGGACCTGGAAAACCGCCCAGCGCTGGAATGAAAAAACCACGGTCGTCGACTACTAATCGCTTGCCTGGAAAAGCGTGCTTAGCTTGTATGAGCTTCGCTTCAGTAATTTTGCGGATGTCTAGGTCACGCCCTTCGTCGAAGTCGTATTCAAGTCGCTGCAAATCCACTTCAACCGGCGCCAACATTTTTTGCAGGCTTATGAACTTCTTAGTATTAGAAGTTACAAAATAAATTTGTTTGTTATTGCCCATATAGAGTCCTTTCTACTAAAGCAGCAAACCTGCTCCATAATCGCGTCAACAACTCGCGATGTGAAGCTTTACCTAAATCCACCCACTCCACCATCGCACTCTAATCATCGATGCCAAGCAGCTCTTTAGGCTAGTGAATAAACGCGTTGACAGCTATTTTAGTCATCATTTATCAACCCTATCGCATTACACTGTTACTATAATACTCAAGAATTCGAATATCCCTCAATACCATAAACTTGGTACGATAAATTGAGTCATATTTTGATTGCTTCAAACTATCCAGTGACCGCTTCATAACCTCTAAAGCTTGCAACTTGGGTAGCCATACAAATTCCGTCCCCTCATCTTTTTCTTTGTCGGTCAAACTTCTCGAATCAAGCTCATCAACCTTTTTAGCAACATAGACAAATGAAAGTTGCTTGAAATTTTCTTGCGATTTATATTCGACCGCCGTGCCCAACTCTTCAATAATCTCTACCACGCAGCCCAGTTCTTCCCGGCACTCCCGAATAAACGCCGCCGCAGGATCCTCGCCCTCATCAATGCCGCCGCCCGGTAATTTATACTCATTTTTAAGAGTCTTGTGAATCAAGGCAACCTCACCTGCACTATTCAATACAATTCCTCGCGCGCCTAGCCGCACTGTCGGCGGCTGTGAATTATCTTTCGATTTTATTCCAATATCCGCATCAGTTATGGTCGCTATTTCTTGCAGCGCGCTGGTATCTTTAGTATTATACGTAAAACTCATTTTTCTCCCTTCGTGCAGAATAGATTTATATATCATTTCTGTTATTAGTATACTCTGATTGTGCAGCAATAAGTCTGAATCATTTGACTTAATTGCTAAATATATCTTTGCGGATTATGGTTTTAGACATACGCTATTGTACTTTTTGGTAATCATCAATTAATTCTATATCCATCAAATCTTTATCAGAACTCCGCTCTAGCTTCCACTCTCGTGTATAATCAAGCGAGAGGAATTTTAAATCATCAATCAGAATAGTTTTTGGCAGTAAATCATTAAACGAATTACCGTACCAGTCATAAACTAGATCAATATCACCGATTCGCACAAACGCAGAACCATCTACATGAAACTTCGCTTGATACCCAGACTTTATCACATTTCTAAAAGTCATTTCACTTACTAAAATATCAGCATCATTACTATTGCGAATCCCTAAAGCCTCAAGTATGCCGCTACCAGCAACAATAAGTTCGTCGTTATCAATTTGTAGCGATGTCAGTTTGGCTTTGATTTCAAATATTTTCATAACCGACGTGATGCAACAATAATCGCACCTTGTCAAGCGGCAAGCCAAGTGCGCCCAAATACGACCCTTCTATCCTCTCAACTAGCGTGAATCCGGGCGCATCAACATGGAAACCGAGTGCCGCATTACGCCGAACTGAGCCTGCCACACGTGCCCAAACTTTTTCTAGTGTTGTTCTATCAAAATTCGTATAAGTTATTTTCGTTTCGGTAGTGTCCGTATGAAATTTACTCCGATGAGCAACGCATATGCCCGTATAGATTGTGACTGTTTGGCCAGATTGGCTTAAACACATCTTCATCGTTTCTTCTGTAGTTTTAGCCTTATGCAACCGCGACCCATCTGGTAAAACTCCAAATGTATCAGCAGCAATGATAAACTCATTAGGATACACTAAAGATAACTTTTTGGCTTTTGCTTGCGCCAGCAATATTACCGTTTCTTTAGCGTTTAGACCAGGGTGAGCATTTTCGATAGAACGCTCATCAACATCAGCCGGCATAGCTATATACTCTAATCCGCTTCTATTCATCAAACTACGTTTCGTGCTTGATTTTGTTGCTAGAATCAACATATTTTTCTCATGCTCATGATTTTTTCTAGCGATGAATATTCCCCAAGGATAATCAATATTAGGGCATTCATCATAAAGCCGCGATTCAATGGCCTTTTGGAACCGAGGGCAGTAACATCAAAAGGAGACTGCCGCGAATTGTAACTTACATACACTCACTGTAATTCTGCTTCTGAATAAATCGCCTTGGTCACCTCGTCAATCTCATGCCGCAGCTGTGGGAACGGTACACCCTCGCGAGCTGTCACGCCCTCGAAGATCCAAAACACCCGCTCGCTCCAGCCCCAGCCGCACGCCGGCGGCATGCCATATTCCAGCATTTCAACATAGTCAATGTCAAGCATCATTGCCTCGTCGTCGCCAGCGTCGCGCATTCGCTGCTGCTCGACGAAGCGGTTCAACTGGTCGATCGGGTCGTTTAATTCCGAAAAACCATTGCCTAGCTCGCTGCCAGCGATAATTGGCTGAAAGCGCTCCACCGACTGTGGGTTGTCTGGGTTTGCTTTAGATAACGGCGAGATAAACTTCGGCGTATTAACCAGCCAGACTGGCCCCGCCACACTTTTACGAATATTTTTCCAAAGTTTATCAATGCCGCGCGGGATGGAATCGGTCTTTTCGACCTCGAGGCTATGCTCCTTCAACTTCGCCGCCACTTCGTCAATTGTCGTATGATACACATTGATTCCGTAATGCTGAGCGATCACCTCAGCATAATCCCAGACATCCCATTTGCCGCTCATATCAACGTCAAACTGACCAAGCCGAAAGCGTAACGTGCCGAAAGTTTTTTGCAGCACATCCTTATACATATCCTCCATGAAGCGCATACCCTGCCGCCAGTCCCAATAAGCAGCGTACCATTCCATAGCGATGTGCTCAGGCAGGTGTTCGTCGCTGTAGTTCTCATTGCGAAAACGCGGACCAAGGTCGTAGACCTTCTCAAAACCAGCGCCGATCAAGCGCTTGAGAGGTAGCTCATGGCTGATACGCAGATAAAATTGCTGGTCGTCCAACGCATCCATGTGAGTGACAAACGGATTAGCATCAGCACCGCCGGTGGTGTGCTCTAACACTGGTACATTCACCTCTGTAAAACCGTGTCGATTGAGATAATCGCGCGTCGCCTGCCAAAACCTACTGCGACGAATGAAACGCTGGCGCACTTCGGGATTAACATTCATATCGACATAGCGACGACGGAATCGCTCTTCTTTATTATCAAGTTTTTCCGGCATCGGGCGCAAAGATTTTGTTAGTAATTGCAATTCATGTACGCCGACCGACTTTTCGCCAGTTTGCGTGGTCACCATTTCCCCTGTTGCTTGAACGAAATCACCAGTATCAAGTAATTTCAGCTGTTTCATGCCCAGTGTGCCGCGGCTTGCATCCAACCCTGCTACGTCATCTTTTTGCAAATATAACTGCACGTCGCCGCTCGCATCGCGCAATTTAATAAACGCTAATTTACCAAAACTGCGAATTGACACGATCCGCCCCGCCACGCTGACCGTCTGCCCTATTAGCTCATCAAATTTTTCAACCACTTCGGCGCAGGTATGCGTCCGCTCTACGCGCGCCGGATACGGATCAATGCCCAGTTCGCGTAGCGCAGCTAATTTTCGCAACCGTTCATTTCGATAATCTTGTAATGTCGCCATAATTATCTTTAGTATAACAGATTGGCCATTAGCCCGCATAAAAAACGGTCGCATAGTGCTATGAGCGACCGCTTATGTTTTACCCGCTGCTAGGGGAATCTTTTTTATGCAATTGATTTAATCGTATACACCATCTCGCCTTTTGGCGTCGTGATCGTCGCGGTTTCACCGACCGATTTGCCCATCAACGCAGCGCCAAGCGGCGATTCATCGCTAATTTTACCGCTGATCGGATCAGCCTCGACCGGTCCAACCACCGAATATTCCGTTGTCTTCCCATTTGCCTCAATCGCGACGCGGCTGCCAAGACACACTGTATGGTTTGCGCCGCCCTTGATTTCCTCGGCATTTTGCAAAATATCTTCAATCTCGGCAATGCGTGTTTCTACGAGTCCCTGCTCCTCGCGAGCGCTGTCGTATTCGGCGTTTTCACTTAAATCACCATACTCGCGAGCTTCAGCAATTTTATCGGCAATTTCGCCGCGGCGACTTTTCAGATCCGCCAACTCCGCCTCTAGCTCGTTGCGTCCCGCTTGTGTAATCTGATACGTTTTCTTCATACTTACTACCTCCTATTTACAGACCCCGCCAAGAGAAGACCTAATCTATCTGACTAGTGTTGTTTTCTCGCAGTTCCGAGCCGTCTTGATAAGATTACTCCAGTGTAGCAAGCAGCTCGTCTGTCGTCAAGAGCTGCCGTTCGCCGCTTGCACGCGCAACAACTTCCCATTCTTTACCATCAAGCAAACGGTCGCTTACTGTCACGCGCAGCGGGATACCCATCAACTCGGCGTCGGCAAATTTAACGCCCGGACGTTCATCGCGATCGTCATATAGAACCTCAACGCCTTGTGCCCCGAGCGTCTCATACAGCTCGTCAGCTGCGGCGCGCGATTTCTCGCCAATTTGCACCAGGTAGACTCGTGCCGGCGCGATATTCTCCGGCCAAATTAATCCTTTTTCGTCAGCAAATTTTTCAACAATCACGCCCATCACGCGCGTAATACCAATGCCGTAGCTACCCATATACGCATAGTGCTGCATGCCATCGCTGCCTGTGAAAACGAGATTCATCTCTTCGGATTTTTGCGTGCCAAAGTTAAATATATTACCGACTTCCGCGGTCTTGACCTTTTCTAGCTCATTACGCTTGATACCAAGCTCCTTCACAGCGTCATCCAGCACTTCCTCGTTCACCGCAATATTCTTACCGCGATGCAAATAAATGCAGTCCTCTCCCGCCTCGCAAATTGTCTGAAATTCGTGGCTAAATTTTGTAAAGGCGCCGCCGCTGGCAAACGTCACATACGTATCATTGCCGATGCCAAACCGATCATAGCACCGCTTGTACGCTTCAATCACTTGGTCGTAGTACGCATCTAGATCTTCTTTCGCCGCATGCACTGAATACATATCTTTCATGATAAATTCGCGCCCGCGCATGATACCGCTTTTGGCGCGCAGCTCGTTGCGCAGTTTATTCTGGAATTGATACACGCTAATTGGCAAATCCTTGTAGCTTTTTAGATAACTCCGCAGCAGCTCAACGATCGGCTCTTCATGTGTCCAACCAAACCCAACGTCCGTGCCATCTTGCAATGTAGACTTAAACCACACATCAACCAGCTCATCACTCCATCGTCCAGTCTCCTGCCATAACTCTTTGCGCTGCAGCGTACTCATGATCAGCTCCTGGCTGCCAATCGCATTCATTTCCTCGCGCACAATTTGCTTGATGTTTTCAAGTACACGTAGGCCAAGCGGCGTATACGAGTACACGCCGGCCATCGTCTTAAAGACAAAGCCGGCACGAATCAGCAGCTGCGCATTGCGTGCCACCTCATCGGCAGGCGCTTGTTTTGTTGTTCTAGTGAAATTTTTCGATAATCGCATATCCTGTATTGTACCCTGCTCTCTAGCGCTTGCCTAGCCTCTCTGCATATCACGCTGCTACAAACACAACATAAAATGCAACGAAATTTTTGATAACATGCACTAAAAATCCCGCCCAAATGCTTTCAGTTTTCTCGCGCAATACGCACATTACCAGGCTTAGAGCAAATACATCAACCGCAACGTTCCACTGCATATGCGCCACTCCAAACAATGCGCTTATAATTATTGCCGCCAGCCACCAGGGCAATTGCAGCGAACGCAGCCGTCCGTACAATATACCACGAAACAGTAATTCCTCGAAAAATGGCGTCGCGATAACAAGCACTAAAAACGCCATTAATAAATCATACGAATATAGCTTGCCGAGCCCCGTATCCTGCGCCTGGTTGATATCAAACCCCGGAATTGACCGCGCAATCGCGAGTAGCAGAACGGTCAATACGAGATACACAAATACCCCGACAATGCCTAGCCCGATATCACGCCAATCAAGCAGCCGCCACAATCCCATATCGCGGCGCGAGAGCGCCTGCTGCAGTCGCCAAGCGCCCGCAAGCAAAAACGCAACAATAATCATATACACCACGACACGCTGCGCTAACGTTAATACCGTCTGGTTCGCAAACGGCAAAGCGCCAATTTTTAATAGCACCCAGAACAATCCGCTCGACAGATACGCCGCTACAATATACGCAGCAACTACGCCGCCAATCCACGCCAATACGCCGATCCATTGCTTTTTATTAAATGTAAGGTGCGGTCTTTTTAGTACTACTTTCATAATAATTTCGCCACATCCGACACCGTTACGAGCACAACCAGGAGCAGAAGCACTAAAAATCCTGTGCCGTGAATTTTTTCTTCGCGCTCTTTGGTGAGCGGTTTTTTCAATAGTCGAAACACCGCCGTCACAAACCATCGCCCGCCATCAAGCGCTGGGATCGGTAGTATATTCATCACCGCAAGCGTGAGCGAAATAAGCGCTGTCATCATCACGACATAGCGCATACCCGCCCGCTCCGCCGCTGGAAACAGGATACCAAATATGCTCAAGGGACCACCGACACTTTGACTCGCCGAACTTAACTTTTGATTTGCTTGTTTTTGAGCCGAGTCGTTTGGCATCAGTTTCATTACTAAGCCGGACACGCCATCGCCAATCACCTGCCCCAGCCCTTGCAGCGTGATTCCCGTCAACTGCGCTGTCACGCCAATGCCGACAATCGGCGCCGACCATGTTGATCGCGTAAATCGCTCCTGCGACAAGCCAGCACCCAAATAACCACGCTTGTCGTCATTCGTGTTACGAAGCGCTACGTGCGCTACCCGTTCCGCGCCATCGCGTTTATACGTCACACGTACCATCTCGCCTTTATGCGCCGCAGCTGCCTCTGAAAGCTGCGCGCTCGCCTCAACTTTTTTGCCGTTCACGGAAATAATTGCATCGCCCGACTTCAGCCCCGCACTCTCCGCTGGCAAGTCTTTCTCAATACTCGCAAGCACAACGGGATTATAGATGACACGCGTGTCGCCCGCCACGGTAAACTGATGCGGAACAAGCTGCGGCAGACCAAACCATGCTAATAGCGTCAGCAGTACTGCCGCAGTCAGCCAATTCATCGCTACGCCAGCGAGTAAAATTTTCGTTTTCTGCCAAAATGTCGCCGCGCCGTAATCGCCAGGTTTTTTGTCATCGTCATGTTCGCCCTGCAATTTTACAAACCCACCAAGGGGCAGCCAATTCACGCTGTATACTACGTTTTTGCCCAAAAAGCTCTTCTTCACGTTCTTTTTATACGCCGCTGGCGGAAATCCGATACCGAATTCCTCAACGCGCACGCCGTTCCGGCGCGCCACCAGCGCATGCCCTAATTCGTGCAGCACCACCAAAATCGTGAGCGCAATAATCCCTATTACAATACCCCACACTAAATTCATTTACCCTCCAAATCGCCGTGATCGTTTTGCGTACTCTTTTAGTATAGCGGTTACGTCGCGCTTTGTCATGTCGGGCCAAGCTTTTTTGATAAAGATCAGCTCGCTGTAAGCGCTGCGCCACAGCATGAAATTACTTAAGCGCTGCTCGCCGCTTGTCCGCACAATCAAGTCACACGGCGGCACATCAGGCGTATATAAGAACTGCTCGAAAATCTGCGCCGTAACTTTTTTCTGCGCCGACAATGTTTTACGCAGCCGATTCACTGCATCAATAATCTCTTGGTGCCCGCCATAGTTGAACGATAAAATAACCGTACCATTTGTTAAGTCTTTTGTCGCTGCTTCTGCCTTATCAATTGCCTTCTTGACGCGCCGGCTTAAGCGTATACGCGTTCCTGCTACGCGCAACCGTATACCGCGTTCGACGAAAACCGGCAAATCTTCCGATAGTAGTTTCACGACCAAATCCATCAGATATTTCACCTCCGGACCGCTTCGGTGCCAATTTTCGGTGCTAAATATATACGCGCTCACGTACGGCACACCGCGGTCAATCGTATCAAGCACGATGTCTTTGACTTTCTCGTACCCAGCCTCATGCCCTGCCTGCGAATCAAGCCCGCGCGCTCTTGCCCAACGCCGGTTGCCGTCAACGATATAACCGACGTGTGTCGGAGTACTGCCTCGCTCACTCATTTAGACTGTCAAAATATCCTTTTCTTTTGCCTTGAACGTCGCTTCCAGTTTGTCTTGAAATTCGCTCATTAAACGGTCGAATTCTTTTTCAATCGTTTTCAGATCGTCTTCGGACAACTCTTTCGCTTCTTTCATACGCTTCGCCTCTTTTAGGCCTTCCTGGCGAACATTGCGCAGAGCAATCCGCGCCTCTTCAACCTTTTCACCCGCCTGCTTCACGAGTTGCTTGCGCCGCTCTTCGGTGAGTGCCGGTACAGGCACGCGCACAATGCGGCCGTCATCGCTCGGGTTAAACCCTAAGCTTTGGTCGGTGCGGATCGCCGCCGCAATCGCCTGAATATTACTCGGGTCAAACGGCGTAATCTGCAACAATTGCGCTTCCGGCGCCGTCACGTTTGCCACCTGATTGAGCGGCATCAGCGTACCGTACGCCTCTACTCGGATGCCGTCAAGCATATTTGGGTGCGCCCGACCAGTGCGAATCTTCGCAAGTTCCGCTTCAAAATGCTCTAACGCACTTGTCATTTTTAATTCATATTCATCTGTACTAAACATGTTACCTCCATTTCCTTCTAGTATACTAATTTATTTGCGCAATTCCCAGTAGCGACGCGCGCCGGCTATATCCGTCGCGTAGTACATACGCCGAACGAAAGTCTTCATGGTACGGAACTTCGCGGTACGCCCGCGCATCGTAAATCAGCCATATATCAAGTGGAACATGCGGGCGCTCCGCCACGCGCTGCCCAATTGTGTGGTATAAGCGAAACAACGCATCAGTGCTATGAAATGTCATAAACGGTATAAAGGGAATACCGACAATATCGTAAGGTTTTTTGTGGTCAATCGCGTATGGCAGTCCGCCCGCCTCTTTTATTTTCTTAACAAATGCGGCTCTCCCGCGTTCCGACACAAATTTCCGCGACTGCAAACCGCATACAATTATATCTTGATACATATATCTATGTAGAAATACAATGTCAATATAACGCGAAATCTCGTATGTTTTGATGCGATCTGGCGACATGCCGACAAATGGATTATCGGCAAAATCATATTGATACGCCGGAATATCGAGATGCATAATTCCGTCCGTATCTTCGCTCAGTTGATCGCGTAACTGCGCCAACTCATCATCAACATCTTTATGATTATCAATCCGCTCATGGTCAAGAAACACCTCGCTTTCATGACGTAAATCAACGTCGTCTTTGTCCGACTCGTGTTCGTCAGGTATCCATTCCGGATTCGGAGTAAAATTAAAGCTGCTCTCAAAGTTTCGCGACATACCTCTATCATACCAAAATACCCCGCGTAAAATCACGGGGTATTTTAATCTTAACAGATATTCAAAAGAGGCGTTATTCTGTCACGCCAAGCTCAATCCGCTTAAATTGGCTGACGCGCACATTCTCGCCGCGCAGCACAATTTGCTCTTTAATGAGCTCGCCGACCGTTTTGCTATCATCAAGCACAAACGCCTGCTCAGCCAATACTTGCTCAGCGAAGTACTTCTTAAGCTGTCCGTCGACTATCTGCTCGCGCATAGCTTCTGGCTTGCTTTTTAGGCTTTCGCTTTCAAGCAATTCAGTTTTTTTCGCTTCGTAAACGTCGCTCGGAATATCGTCCATTGTAGCGTATTTCGGCGCCATCGCCGCAATCTGCATAGCGATTTGATGGGCAAACTCCTTAAATTCCGGCAAGCGCGCTACAAAATCGGTCTCGCAGTTTACCTCAACGATCACGCCGATCCGCCCCGAATGCACGTAGCTTTCAATTAATCCTTCGCGTGTTTCACGGTCGCCTTTTTTCTCTGCTTTGGTCAAGCCTTTTTTGCGCAGTGCTTCAAGCGCTTTGTCAAAATCGCCATCTGCTTCAACCAACGCTTTTTTCGCATCTGTCAAACCGATGCCGGTTAGTTCCTTCAGTTTCTTAATATCTTCAATCGTTACAGCCACGATGCCCTCCTAATTCTCTTTATTCTTACCTTCGGCAATTGCCTGCACAAAGTAGTCTGCAAGCAACTGTAGCCCCTTGATCGCATCATCATTGCCTGGAATTGGATATTCAACGCGCGACGGATCGGCATTCGTATCAACAATGCCAACCACCGGAATATTAAGGTTGCACGCTTCGTTAATCGCGTTTGCGTCGGTGAGAACATCAAACACAACAAGCGCTGCCGGACGCCCGTTCATATTTTTGATACCGCCATACTTCAGATTCAGGCTATCAATCTCTTCCTGGAAACGCTGGACTTCCAGCTTGTTGTAGCGCTTTTCTAAATCGCCCGACGCCATGCGGCGTTCTAGATCCTTAAGTTTTTTCACCTGGGCGTTTGTTGTTGCGACGTTCGTCAGCATACCGCCAATCCAACGCTCAGTAACATACGGCATACCAGTCTGCTCGGCCGCAGCCTTTGCGATCGCTTTTGCCTGCTTTTTTGTGCCGACGAACAAGATCGGCTTACCTGTCGCTGCGACTTTTGTCAAAAACGGCAACGCTCTGCCGAGTGCTTCAACCGTTTTCGTTAAATCTATAATATGCGACCCCTGTCGCTTACTGTGAATATATGGCGCCATCTTTGGATGCCACCGGCTTGTTTTGTGCCCAAAATGGACGCCAGCTTCAAACAAAGCTTTGATATCTACCTGCACGGTCATATCTATTACTCCTTTGCCTCACCCGCCATAATATGGAGTTTTGGCGGGTTGTGTCGTTAAAAATTAGTTACTTTTTTATTATACCATGTGCGTACGTTTTATCAATAGCTAGAAAAGCCACCGCTGTTAGAGTCGGATCGTTAGTCCATCCAGCTCACACCCTATCTATTTCGCACTGCTATACTGTTACCATCCCCTTTCAGAAGAAGGTGCCGTAGCGTGGCGAACAGCTTCCTTCTTAGCCGCACCAGCGCCGGCACGGATTCCAGCAGCCGCGGATGTCATTAGATCATGCTGTATCCCCACCCCTGTTACTATACGAAGAGCTCCTATTCCCAACTTACGCTTGCTCGTAACTCTGCGGTTCTCAACATCTATACCATACTTCTCTCCAAGTGTACTAGCCGCTTCTCTTACAGCAGCCTTGCCGCCTTCACGGAGCATATCGCCAGCCGCCGCGATACCACGACTCGCTAGCTGCTCCCGATTCTCGTAGATATCTTGCGCACTATACCCTCTCACTGCTTGCGATACATCCCCAACCGTATCAATCACACTTCCTACAGCCGCAACAGTATTACTGTGTCTTTCTGCAAATTGGAATGCTCTACTTCCACGGATAGCCCCCATTCTATCAGCAGCTCCATGAGCAACACCCGCAGCTCCATCTATAGCACTCGCAGCTCTTGCTGCAAATCCATCATTTGATTCAGCCGAAGCCTGCTGCCCTACAAAGTTGCCAGGCTGTCCCATAGCCGACGCATTCTCCCATGCAGTAGACGGAGCAGTTTCAGCCTGTTGAGTAAAAGATGGCGGCGTACTTCCATAACTTTGCTCTGTTTTATTACGACCGCCAAACATGCTAGCCAACCGATTAGCAGCACCACCGAGCGCTCGCTGAAGCTTAGTTCTTATTGATTCACGCTCAGGGGTCGTGGACGATACTTCTTGGGAAGATGACGACCAGGCGGGTGCTTCAGTGCCGTGCGACGATCCAAAAGATGCGGATATTTCAGCGCCGCGTGGCGATCCAAATCCAAAAGAGGCTGGCCGATCTACAGTCGATGGCTGCGGGGCATTGTTGAACGACCCGTTTCCCCATGACGTCGCCGGCTCTCGGCTAAATGATGGAAATGATCCAACTTGCTCAGACTGCCCAGCTCTACCAGTGCCAAAAGCATTCGGAACACTGTCAAGGTGAGCCCCCGAAGAAGCTGCTAATTGCTCTGTTCCCGCACTCCATGCTGCGCTGGCGGCTGGAAATCGGTTGAAGTTTCTCATGATTATAAAAGACCTTTTTCTTGTGTTTGTTTTACTAGATTGTTATGCTTGTATACTAGCAGATTATTGTTTAATTGTCAATATAGTTGCTAAAAGTGCTGTTAGTACCCTACTTTCGCCCTAGCGTCTACGCCGCTAAAACTTAATCTTCAATACGATAAGCTAAAACGCCATACCGCCATCAAACCCATTCGGAAATCCTTTTGGAGCATCTTGGTCCTCGTCCTGTTTTTTACGCGCTTCCACACGCTCATGCGCATGAATAAGCTCGTCTTCGGAAAACGGAAAAGACTCATCCAACGATCCCTGCAACATAAACTTTAAGTAACATCTATTAAGAAGCTTGTCTCTCTGCTCTTCTGGCAATGTCTGAGCTCTACCAACAACAATATCCCTTACGTCATCATCTACGTTTGATGACATGATGAACTCAGACGCGAAACTAAGTGTATCCTCCTCTACTCCGGTAGCGCCAGGCGACCGAAGGATTAGGTCGGCGATATCTCCTTCAGACAACCCGTCCTTTTTTAGCAAATCACTTTCATTACGAGCGATTGCGTATGTGTCACTCAGATACTTCAATCTATCCTCGTTCTCCGATAGTAATGTTAGGTATTTTTGCGCACCAAACTCCGACATAAATCTCTCTCCCAGACTAGAGTAACCCAAATCTAATTTCCCATACTGTGCCAAACGACTAAATGCCTCCTCCGAAAAACCAGCCTTTTCGGCTATTTCTTCCGCCCAAAATACAACGGCGTCCTTGTTAAACTTATCAATATTCTCTAGCGTAAACTCGTGCTTGCCCATACCTACCTCATTCAATTCTCTATTTTTCTCCGAAAAATCAACTTGTTTATACGACACCGGCATAAAAACAGTCTCCGTATCTACATGAGCACGCACATTCCCATCATCACCTATCCTACAGATGGTGAATAAATCATCGCCAAGTTCATATTTATATTTAGCAGCCATTTCCTTGTCTTCTGACGCTGCAAATGAAAAGTTGTTTCTCTCGCCTATACCTATATCAGCTCCAGCAAGCCCTTCTGTTGCACGCGTCGTCGCCGAGTCTAGCCGTGCCTGGACAAATTTCGGCATATTTCCGCCATGCTTGCCTAGCATAACTTTGCTCATCCTTTGCGATGTACCGTACATTCCTTGTCGCCACGTATCACGTCTTTTTTGTGTAGCACCCGCCCGATCGTTTGAGTGGCCTTGCCCGTTGTTATCAATAACGATACCCGGCTCGTAGAATAAATACGGTGTCTTTTTTACTACATCATCAATTGTAATGCCAAAACAACTATCGCCATAAAAGCAGTGCGTGCTATCACCGGTAAAATGAATGAGTCCTCCAGATGAGGTGTTCTCGCTCTGCGCGCCATTGCCTTCTCTCATAGATCGAGGCGAGAGTCCGCCGCTTCCTGTTACCGATAGGTAATCGCCCGAGTGAACCATTACTGCCCCCGAGCACAATACATTATACTGCGCCAGCCCTACGACTCTTTCAGTAGCCATGGTTACATATCTTTTGCCAGTGGTGGAATCATGCATCGCCTCATCTATCTGCTGCATCTGGCGAACATCTGTCTCAGAAATGTACAGATCTGCTATAGTCGTCAGTCTTTCTTGATTGTCAGGTCTGATGATATCGTGTTTTAGTGCTATATCCGCCACTTGATGAGCTAACTCTTTCCTATCAATATCATGCTCGCTGTTGCCGCTAACCTGTAAGAGAAGCTCCTCAATTTTATTAAATCCGCCCTTCCTTAAATTGATTTGCTCTTGAACATCCTTTATGTCTTCCTCGTCTAATAGCTCTATATCTATGATCGGACGCCTCGCTTCGCCAAATTCATCAATAATTTCCGTACCAAGCCGCTGCTCCTCGGGAATAGTCATTAAATCTTGAGCTTCTTCACGATATTCCTCATATAACTTTCGGTCGTAACCTCCTATATACCCATCGTAATTTCTTGTTACCGACTTTCTATCCACCAGCTGTATTCCATCCGAAAAAAGTTCAGGCTTTATTTTTCTTTCACGTTCTTTTTCTTTCAGCTCCCGCGCCACCTCATCAGTATCCACGCCGGCCTGTTCTGCTACACTAACAACGGCTTCTGTGCTATCTATATTAGCGGCTGCAATAGCCTCTAGCTGCTCAGCGGTTTTTGGCTGGTCTCCCGGGAGGCCAATCTCTACTATTGCCGCAGCGATCGCCGCTTCCTTTGCGCCAGACTCTATGCTTTTTGCACCGTCCGCCACTGCATCCGCTACGATATCGTCTACTGCTTCGTTTGTAGCTTCTGGTGTTGAATTTTGTTGCTCAGCTACCTCATTATACAGCTCCTTGATCGTATTAGATTCAGACCGAACCATCTCTACTCGCCGCTGCAACTCATTGAGTTGTTCTTGCGCGGGCGTCACAATCTTGACGTCACCCGTCAAGTAGCTTGGGAAATCATGAGAAGTTTTTATTTTGTTGTTATTCATGATTGTAAAAATGTTTTATGCTTGCTAGGCGCAGGCACGACCCACTCATGTCTTGCGTTTCATCTATTTTATGCTTATTCTTATTATAAATTATATCATGAATGCGAACGGTTAAACGGTTGTATTTTACTGAGTTATTTGGTAAAATAAGCAGTTATGAAAAGCAGTATTCACCCACAAGACTATCGCCTGGTCGTATTTAGCGACGAACAAGCAGGCTTCGCGTTCTTGACTCGTTCAACAGCGCAGACAACAGAAACGATCAAGTGGAAAGATGGCAAGACCTATCCGCTTGTTAAAGTTCATATCTCATCGGCTTCGCACCCATTCTTCACAGGTGAAGAGAAGATTATTGATACTGAAGGTCGCGTTGATCGATTTAAGGCCCGCCAGGCTGCCGCTGAAGCACACCGCGCTCAGTTAGCAAACAAGGCGAAGAAAACGAATGCAAAAAAAATCGCCAAGGCTAAAGCTACTAATGACGATCAGCAATCAACCAAAAAGGCTTCTACGAAAACTAAAGCTGCAAAAAAAGATAATAAAGACAACGACAAGTAAAAGTTCCTTATTCGCGTTCGCGGATTTGCCAATCAATCGCACCGCGCCCAGTTTTATCTAAAAACTCGTTAGCTCGCGAAAACGGCCGGCTACCAAAGAAGCCGCGATCGGCAGAAAACGGCGATGGGTGCGAACTCGCAATTTTTAGATGGTGCGGATTAGTGATCTTCTGCCCCACTTTTTGGGCATGCGCGCCCCACAGCATAAATACAAGAGGCTGTTCAAAATCATTCAAAAACTCTAGCAAATGCTCGGAAAACTCCATCCAGCCAAGACTAGCGTGGCTCGCTGGTTTGCCGCGCTCAACGCTCCATGACGTGTTCATAAGTAGCACGCCGCGCTCCGCCCACTGCTCTAGGAAACCGCTCTTAGGAATATCACACCCTAGATCATCATGCAGTTCTTTAAAAATATTCTGCAAACTCGGCGGCACCGGCACGCCTGGCCGCACCGAAAAGCACATGCCATGCGCTTGCCCTGGCCCGTGATACGGATCCTGCCCGATGATTACGACTTTTGTCGTTTCAAGCGGACACTGAGCAAAGCATGAAAACATATCCGGTCTGAGCGGGTATACGTCTTTAACTTTGCGTTCGGCGTCTACCCGATTCATCAGCCGGCGAAAGTACGGCTGCTCGGCTTCGTGCTCAACAAATTGGCGCCAGGACGTATGCTTCATACCTACAGCTTATCACGATCGCTTGAACGCACACAAAACTTAAATGGCTTCTGGAGGGGTTTCCGAATCGCACCGCTCAATAAACCGATCAATCTCATTGATCACTCCGGCGCGCATAGGATCGTCCGCACTCAGCTCAACAACATCCATTGCTACCTTGTACAATAACATCACAGCCGTGTCTGTCGTCTCAGAAGACTCTGCTGCGGCGCTTTCGCGCACAATCCCGGCGATAGCGTCTTTTCGAGTCACATCGGTATCAATGCGGATCGGCTTCAGCTGATCATTTTCAACGATTACACCATAGCGAGCGTTCGTACCAATACCAATTGTGTCTTCACTCGGCTCCTCGCCAGCACAGCCCAACCGGAATAGCAGCAGCTTCATATGAGAATCGGTTTCAGGCGAGTTCTGCTCGCCATAGGCATATCGTTGCTGATCGTACAGATCGAACGTTATGACCTGTGTCACAAAATTTACGTCTGGATATTCTTCAGACGGCTGGACATCATACGGCTCAAAGTATCGGATCGTGTTTGAGAAAGCTCGAGAAATAGAAATATTAAATCTACTTTTCAACACTTCATTTAGCATACTTCTATCCGATCGCATGCTACCCTTATCGACGTTCTCCCCTCTGGACGGATAGGTGCTGAGTGCTTGTTGTAATTTCTCCCCGCGCTCTGCACGCTCCTCTTTTACCTCCTGCAAATATAAATATTGATCGTACACTGTATCAGGGTGAGAATCCCGAAACATCTTGCTTGCGTTATCCATAGCGAACGAAACATACACCTTTCCGTAAAATAATATAGGACTATATTACTCATAGTATCTAAATTTGTCAAAATATTGCAATATCTCCCCGCGATCACCACGAACCGTATCACCGCTCCCTTGCAGCCTCTGTGGTATAATAAAATGAGTTATTTATTATGTTGCAAATCTCCCTTGACATACCAGTCTTAAAAGCCGAGCACTCAGCACTGAGTAATTTTTTAGCGCAACCCGACGCATATAACGACCCGCAGTTTACCGCTAAGAACAAGCGGTTCAGCGAACTTGAGGCAATCATTGCTAAGGCAACAGAGCGCAAGCAGGTTGAGCAACAACTTGCCGAAGCGAGAGAGCTTGTCGCCGGCAATGATGAGCTTGCCGAAATCGCCAAAGCAGAAATTCCCGAAGACGAAGCAAAGTTAGCACAGCTTGAAGAGGACTTATTCATACTACTTACACCAAAAGATCCGAACGATGAAAAGAACATCATCATGGAGATCCGCGCGGGCGCAGGCGGTGATGAGGCGAGTTTGTTTGCCGCTGAATTGTACCGCATGTATCTGCGCTGGTGCGAAGCACATAGCTACAAAACCGAGCTGCTAAGCGATTCTGTCAACGATTCTGGCGGCTACAAAGAAGTTATCTTCAAGATCTCCGGCGACTCACCGTATGCACGACTTAAGTTTGAGGGCGGCGTCCACCGCGTACAACGCGTACCTGTTACCGAAAGCCAAGGGCGCGTTCACACCAGTACAGCCACCGTCGCGGTATTACCAGAAGCAGAAGAGACTGACATTGAGATAAACCCGAAAGATTTACGCGTTGACATCTATCGTTCAAGTGGCAATGGTGGACAATCGGTCAATACCACCGATTCCGCTGTGCGTATTACCCACTTGCCAACCGGTCTAGTCGTACAAAACCAAGACGAGAAATCACAAATCAAGAACCGCGAAAAAGCGATGAGCGTATTGCGTAGCCGCCTACTCCAAATGAAAATCGACGAAGATAATGCAAAACTGTCCGCTGAACGGCGCGCGCTCGTCGGTACGGGGGATCGCAGTGAAAAAATTCGCACATATAATTTTCCGCAGGATCGCATCACCGACCACCGCATTCACTATAGCCGCAGTAATATTCCGGCAGCGATGAACGGCGATATTGATGATATCGTTGAGCGGCTGCAAGCATATGAACGCGAATTAAAAGCACAGCACGCGCAATAAAAGATTTGCCCTAGCTACGTACATCGTGTACAATCCCACGTAAGATGACAGCCGCGAACATCCCGATATCAATTCAAGCCTGGTTGCGCGATAGCGCAGAAATGCTTGCAGATGCCGGCATTACAAGCGCGCTACTTGACGCTGAACTGATATTAGCACACACTGTGCGCAAAAATCGTACATGGCTGCATGCGCATCACGACGAACGTCTGACCGAACGCCAGCTCGAAATCGCTCATGCGAGGCTGCAGCTACGGCTTGGCCGAACACCGCTCGCCTATATCATCGGGCACAAGGATTTCTATGGCCGATTATTTAAAGTGACGCCAAGCGTGCTGATTCCACGCCCGGAATCAGAGGCAATTATCACCTGCCTACGTCAATACGAACCACACACTGGGCGCCTCGTCGACGTTGGTACGGGAAGCGGCTGCCTGGGAATTACGGCAAAGTTGGAAATACCAGCACTTGACGTCACGCTTACCGATAATAGCCGCCACGCACTTGCGGTAGCGCGCGAAAATGCAACAAGGCTACACGCGCACGTCGACATTATACAGAGCGATCTATTAAGCGCCACATTCGGTACATTTGACGGTATCATTGCGAATCTTCCGTACGTCGACGCGTCGTGGGAGCGCTCGCCGGAAACAAATTGCGAACCCGCTGAGGCACTCTTTGCGAGCAACAATGGGCTAGCGCTGATTAATAAGCTGCTTGCTCAAACGGGTACCGCGCTGAATAATAGCGGATGGCTTTACCTTGAAGCCGATCCGCGACAGCATACAGCAATTATAGCTAGAGCATCAAGGCTACAGCTCGTTCATCGGATCACCGATGGATTTTGTCTCGTGTTTCAAAAATATAATTAAATTATTCGGCGTAAGCACCCAGCGTGACCTTGACAGTTTGCTCTTTACCGCCGCGCAAAATCGTTAATTCTACGACGTCATTTGGCGTATACTGGCCGATCAGGCTAGAAAACCCATTACTTTCGCCTACTGCTGTGCCATTCACCTTCGTGATAATATCCCCGTCTTGAACTCCTGCTTTGCTTGCCGGACTGTCAGGTTGTACGCTTGAGCGATCATCGCTCGCTACGTACGCGCCTTTTGTCACTGGCAAATGATAGCGTTTTGCCAGTGCCGGTGTAATGTCAACGTACCGAATGCCGATATAGGCGCGCTTGACGCGATTTCCTGCCAACACGCTCTTCATCGTCCCTTTCACAGCATTGATCGGAATTGCAAAGCCAATCCCCGTCGCGCCCGAAGCAACCGCCGTATTAATGCCGATAACCTGCCCGGCATAATTCAACAGCGGTCCACCCGAGTTACCCGAATTGATCGCTGCGTCGGTCTGGAACATGTCACTGAGCGATTCGTTTGATCCGCCCGCTTCATCGCTTGCCGAAAGTGACCGCCCTTTGCCTGAGATAATACCGCTTGACACTGTGTTGCGATATTGACCGAGCGCATTACCGATCGCGACAACGTGCTGGCCTGTACGCACTGTAGATGAATCGCCGATTTCGGCAGCGCGCAGGTTAGTAACGCCGTTAATCTTCAGATAGGCTACGTCGTTCAACGGATCTACCCCGACAATTTTCACATCATCATACGCCGTGCCGTCGTCCAGCACGACCTGCACAGTACTTGCGTTAGCGACAACATGACGATTCGTTAAAATATAGCCATCACGGCTAATGACAATTCCTGTTCCTGCCGCCCGAGCTTGCGCCGCACCGTATATTGTCCGCTTAGTTGTATTTGTTACGATCGACACCACGCTCGGTGATACTTTTTCTATCACGTTCGAGACTGACGCTTCACTCGCCGTTGCCGTCGTATTGCCATCACGCGTTGGTGTCAACGTAGTACTACGATGAGTGTTTACATATAGATACACACCCGCCGATACCACACCCGTAATAAGCATAATAGAGAGAATAGCTGATGTAATAATCCACGGAAGCGCACGGCGCGGTTGCTTCAGCGGCGGTGAAGCCGGCGGGCTAACCACCAAAGCCGGAGACGTCGGCGCGGTACTTGGCGCAGCCGTTTCATGCTTTGCCTTTTTTACTATATTCTTCGTATTTGTCATACCATTCACCTTTCTTTGAACCATTTTCAAAAATATGGCTTAAAACCGCCTTAAAGCGCATCGCTGCCGTAAATAACAGCAAACACATGGGTAGCAATCACAACAAGCGCAGTAAGTACAACAGGCGGTATGATGTCGTTACGGCGCACCTCGCCATACGTATGGTAGCTATGGTATGCCCGTTCGGCGACAAAATAAAACAGCGTCGTAAACAACGCAAACTGTGATAATCGAATCGGGCTAATGCCTGGAATTGCATACGCCGCCATCCAGTGATACGAAATCCACGCTAATTCTGCCGTCACGACACCAAAAACGAAACTATATAAATTGCTATACGGCTCATCGTACGTATTCATCACATGACGCATAGCGATACAGCCGATAATCCACGACGCCGCAACGAAACACACTGGATTCCACTCGTACATCATCATCGAAACGGTGGTCAACCCCAAGAAAAGCGCCGTTCCTGCCTGTATAACAACGTAGGTGTGTTTTGAACGCGGCTTGATAGTCAATAACCACACGATATAGAGCAGCGTCAATGCCGCCTGCACACCAACCGACCCCGTCATACAATACACAAGCGTCACATAACTTAGCCCTACAATAAGGTCGACTGTATTCGCAATCAGATTCGCCAACCAAAACCGCGGACGCACTGCCAAAACACGCCATTTGCTCATGAATACAAGTGCTACGGCGATCCACGGCGATCCAGATACGTAGGTCACGGCAAACATCGCAAGCGCGAGCAGTACATTGAGCAAAATATACATCGCTTCGCTAATACGCGAACGGCGTTTGTGTGATTTTATCAAATCCATCGTTTTTATTATACTATGAATCGCGTTTAATTACCGGCTTTTTGAGCTTTGCGCCTTCGTAATGATAATTACGTAATCAGTATTCGCGCTATATGTCACGCCCGATAATTCATTACTTGGCGATACACTCGTATGATAGAGTGACTTCAACTTCTCTTCAGTTGCTGATTTTGCCTTTTCGCTCACACGATAGATCTTATTTGAAGAATACGTTTGCCCGCTCGGCACATTGCCAACCGTATTAACTGCTATGCCAAGCTCCTCAAGCTTGGTCGCCTCAGCCTGCGCCGCTCCTGCAATTCCAGAACCATTCAGGATAACGACGCGCGGCTCTTCTCTCGTAATCGCCGTTGCGTAAATATGTTTCTTAATATACGCCTGCAAACCACTGTAATTATACGTACCCGCCACTGGTATCACTGCGCTCGCACCGCCAACCGTGCCGGTCGTTAGAATTGCCGGTTCGGCATCAATCAGGCTGACACTTTTAATTTCATCCTGCTTGATCGACTGCATCAAGCTAACAAGTGTTCGCACTTCACCTGTCTCAAAGTTTGTACGCAAGTTCGCGCCAATCGCATCAACAAGCTTTGTGACTTTCGAGAAATCAGTGAGCGTGCCTGTACTAAGCGCTTTTTCGCGGATCGCCATCATAATTTTTTGCTGGTTTTTCTCGCGATCGAAATTCGATTGTTCAAATCCATAGGTTGGCGCGATATCGCCGCGCGCCATTGCAAGGTACAGAGCATGTTCAGCATCAAGCTCAACCTCGCCGTTCGGATAGCTAATATAATGCCCGCGCGGGCAACGCTCCTGCTTCTCCGCCCGCGTCGTGCCGCATTTCCAGTCGAAATTGCTGTCCATCACTCCGCGCGGATCGCGGCTTTCAATATTCACTTTAATGCCGCCGATTGCGCTTACCAAGTCGCGCATTACCGAATAATTTACATGCACGCTATACTGCAAATCCATGCCTAAAATTTCGCCCACAAACGAACGCGTTTCTTTCTGGCGTTCGTCTTCCGCGCTATCCGACTTCCAGTCGTTATTTACGCAATTGAAATACACGTTAATTTTGCCCGCATACCCCGCATCGCAAGCGCGCCCGTATTTCACATACAAATCGCGCGGAACGCTAACCATATACGCGTTTTTCTTGTTTTGGTCGATGCTCAACACCATCATTGAGTCGGTTAGATACCCCGCTTCGTGCCCTTCGTCATCTTCAGACGTACCAAGAATAAGAATATTTGAACGACCGTTCGCATCTTGTTTGAGAGGTTTCTGCTGTACCAGCCCAAACAAGTCGCCCTTAAACACCGATTTGCTCGCCATTAACGCGCGGTATGCAAACCAACCGATAGCTAACACAATAATCAAAACAAGCGCAATAAGCACGCGTTTAATAATTTTGCGGCGGCGCGATATTGGTTTTTTAGATTTTTTGCCGCGTTTTTTTCGACCGTTTGGCGTTATCGGCGTATCAAGATCAGACAGATTACCAATCTCTTGCAATGACGCGTCAATATCTGCGCGATCGGAGTTTCTAATAGTCGACGGACGCTGTGCTGCTCGCGATATCGCCGGCGAAGAGAACGGCTTCGGTAATTCCGCGTGATTCGCACCAGACACCGCGATGCGCCGCCGCACGCCGCTGCCGCTCGGCGAGCGCTTTAAACCTTCCGCCGATACTTCCGGCAATTGGCGCCGCGGAACAAAACCATCTACTGCTCGTTTACTCATACTCCTGCTTACTATAGCGGAAATGCGCAGAAAATAAAACCATCGCGGCTATGGTTTCCGTTTGTTTTTTTGGAGCGCGGCGGGTATAGTAAAAAAGATGGAAGCAAGCTATTTGACGCGTCATCCACGGATAAAAGACATTCTCAACTTCATTGGGTTTGTTTTGCTTGTCCTGATCGGCACGCTACTGATCAACACCTACGTATTCCGCAGTTTTTCGGTATCTGGACACAGTATGGACCATACGCTTGCCGATGGCGACCGGCTTATCGTCGACCGACTACCCGTAACCGCAGCATTACTCAAAAATAAGCCGTACGTGCCAAACCGCGGGCAAATTATCGTCTTCAAAAACCCGCGTTTTTTAGCCGGCATGCATGATGAATTTATCGTGAAGCGCGTCATCGCATTTCCTGGCGAGCGCGTTACTGTCAAAGACGGCACGCTTACTGTATACAATCGCGAGCATCCAAGCGGATTTCACCCCGACGACGAGTACCGTAGAGGTGGCGTTGGACCACAAAGTCCATCAAGCGGCGATGTCGACACAACTGTACCTGAAGGTGTACTATTCGTCGCTGGCGACAACCGTATCGGCAGCAGTTCGTACGATTCGCGTACCGGACTTGGCTTTGTTCCTAACCACGACGTCGTCGGACCAGTTTCGGTGCGTCTCTTTCCTTTCTCAAAAATAACGACTTTCTAATTCTATACTCTAGCCAAGCAATTTTGAAATCCGCTCAAAATCCGCGTGATCCTGAAATGAAATAACGATTTGCCCTGAACCGCGGCGATTTGTCCGCACCTCAACTGGCGTCTTAAATCGATCGGCAAAGTGAGTCTGTTCTTTAACGTAACGCGGTTTACGCGGCGCCGGCTGGCGCGTCGTATGACCGCTTAGCCCATTCGCTTTTTGACGGCGCACATAGCTTTCAATTGCACGCGCGCTCCAACCTTCTTTTATGATGCGCGGAATAATTTCGTCAACCACATCCTCCGGCAAGCCAATCAACGGACGCGCCTGCCCTTCGCGAATATCGCCCGCTATGATCGCGTCGCGCGCTGACGCCGGTAACCGCAACAAGCGTAGCGTATTGCTAATCGCCGCCGACGTTTTGCCGCCAACGCGCTGTCCGATCTCCTCAAGCGTTAAGTTGAACTGATCACGCAATTTTAGATATGCCGTCGCCGTCTCAAGCGGATTCAGATCGCTGCGCTGTAAGTTCTCGATGAGCGACAGCTCTAACTTATGCTGGCTTGATAACGTCCGTACCAATGCCGGAATTTTTTCAAGCCCCGCTCGCTGTGATGCGCGAAACCTCCGCTCGCCCGCAACAATTTTGTAACCCTGCTTATCCGGCGCCACAACGATCGGCTGCAACACGCCATGTTCTTTTACCGACGCCGCGAGCTCATCAAGCGACACTTCATCAAACGCGCGGCGCGGCTGGTCAGGATCTGGCGCTATCTCACTGAGCTTAATATAGCGCAAATCGCTTACACGGTCATCCTGCTCAGATGTCGGATCAAACGACTCGTCCAACAACTCTGTCGGAATCAATGAATCAAAACTTCGCCCCAAACCCTTTTTAGCCGACACGATCAAGCACCTCCTTTGTCACTGCTTTATAAGCGCGCGCGCCCTTGCTAAACCGATCATACGCGCCGATCGGCAGCCCATGGCTCGGCGCTTCGGCAAGCCGTACATTGCGCGGGATCTTCGTTTTAAATACTTTCGCTGGAAAATGCTTAGAAATTTCATCAAGTACTTGCGTCGATAGTGATGTACGGCTATCAACCATGGTCGGCAGCACGCCAATCAGGTCAAGCGTTGGGTTAAGGTTTTTACGAATTAGCTTCATCGTCTCAAGCAGCTGCCCCAAACCCTCAAGCGCATAGAACTCCGCCTGCACTGGCAACAACACATACTGCGCCGCAATCAGCGCGTTAACCGTCAGCAAACTTAAACTCGGCGGACAGTCAATAATAACAAAATCGTACTGCGTCGGCGTCAATTGAATCGCATATTTTAGCCGGCTAAACCGGTGCTGAACCTGCGTCAGTTCCACCTCGGCGTTTGCTAATTCCGGCGTCGTCGGCGCAATCCACAGGTTGGTAAACTCGGTCGGCATTACTGCATCAATGAGCTTTTTTTTGCCCATAATAACTTCCGTCATCGTCGTGTCAAGCGATTGCTTGTCAATTGACAGCCCGCTCGTCGCATTGCCCTGCGGGTCAAAGTCAATCAATAATGTCCGCTTACCGTTCTTAGCTAAATAATACGCAAGATTGATTGACGTCGTTGTTTTGCCGACGCCGCCTTTTTGATTGGTTACTGCGATAATCGTTGCCACGCTGTTTCTATTCCCTCTCTTTAGACTCTATTATACCATGAGCTGAATCAAGAAGACAAAAAACTACTCTAGACACGAAAAAACTCCTCGGGAGATTGTACGAGGAGTTTTCACTGCTATTTGATCGCTGTAATTTCGATGAGCGAGTATTTTTGGCGATGACCGTTCTCTTTGTGAACGCGTTTTTTTGCCTTGTAGCGAATAACGCGAATTTTATCGCCCTTCACCAACGCTTCAACAACTTTCGCTTTTACGTTCACGCCCTTCACTACAGGAGTACCGACCGCTACTTTATCGCCGTCAATAGTCATGAGTGCGTCGAGGGTGAGCTCTTTCGTTCCTTCCGGGAGGAGGTCCACCCGCAGGGTCTCTTTTTCTCTGACAAGATACTGCTTGCCAGAGATCTTTACGACTGCTTTCATTTCGTTCCTTTAAAAATTACGATTTACTCCTGTTGATTCTATCAGAGTTGGGCGAAAAATGCAAATTTTAGATATCTAGCTCAAACATCCGATTGTTCGCCGCTAGCCAGCCCTTCGGCGAGCCGCATTCCATATATTCGCCCTTAGCTTCACCGACCACTAACTTGCCGCCGCCCGCCACGTAAGCGTTGATGGCGTCGGTCAGCTCAAATTCACCGCGAATTGGGTTAGCCGGCAGAATGCGCGCCAGTTCGAAAACCTCTTTTGGCAGCACGTAAAAACTAGAGTTGTTGAGGTTACTCGGCGCTTCCTCCAGTTTTGGTTTTTCGACGATGCGGACGAAATTACCTTCCTCATCTTTTTCGATGATGCCCGTCTGCGGGATGAATTCGTCCTCCACTGGGTTACCGAGCAGCCCGGCCGTCAAACCACGCTCTGCCACCAGCTCTGCCAAACCCGCCGCGTTAGAACCGCCATCTTGGCGCCAGAAAAATTGATCGCCCATGATGACATACGCCGACTCGCCTTCGTCGATAAATTCACTCACCAGTCCGACTGGCACGCTGGTGCCATAACCGCCGGTGCTGGGCTGGGTGATAAAGTGGATGCTGGCGCCCTTTAGCGCCGCCACCAGGGGTAATTTATCTTCTTTACCAGCGCGCCGCAGATAATCATTGAGTTGAATATTTGTTCGGTAATAGCTTTGCACCTGCGTGCTCTGCTCGCCGACCACAAAGTAAATATCTTTGACGCCAGCCCGCAGCACGTCCTGCACCACGTAATCAATCACCGGCTTGGTGCCAACCGGTAACATGCACTTTTCGATCGCTTTGGTGATCGGCAGCATACGCGTTCCCCAACCCGCCACCGGAATAATTGCTTTAGTAATTTCCGCCATCAAGTCTCCTTTTCATTTGATAATCGTTATTTTGTCGATAACTACACTGTACGCTTCAAGAATATTTTCAGGTCTTTATCTCCTTCAATTTTCACTTCTTCTTCGTGCATATCATCTAATATTGGTCCGAGTTTCAATGCCAACGTCTCACCTTCAATAATTCTCGCGTGTTCATCAATAGCTTCGTTCAGCTTGCTGTCATTGGACTTTAATCCCAAAATGATATGATCATCAACACTCAAACCAGCCTTCTTACGCGCACTTTGGACGTGGCGAATAATTTCGCGCGCCAGACCCTCGCGCTTGAGCTCAGGAGTAATCTCTGTATCTATTGCAACACTACCGCCATATAATACACGTTTAACATTCAGTTCCTCCAGTAAAATTGGCGTAAAATCAAACGTCTTACCTTTCTCGGGAACCGTTACGCGCGCGAGCGGTTGGCGCACTTTCAGCCCAGCCTTAGCGCGCAAGCTCAAACCTTCATTGATGTATTCACGCACGCGCGCCATTTCATCAATAATCAGCTCATTCACCGTGCCTGCCGGCAACCAATCTTTCAAGTGAACTGACTGATTGTCGCCCGTTAGATTATGATACAGCTCCTCTGCTAAGAATGGCGTAAACGGTGCAAGCAAATAGCTTAGCCGCACTAATACGTAGTGAAGTGTTTTATACGCATCATTCTTATCCGCGTCGTCTTCCGACTTCCAGAAGCGACGGCGGCTGCGGCGCACATACCAATTGCTCGCATCATCTAAGAATGGCAGGATCGGGCTAAGCGCATCCGGAATATTATATCCATCCATATGCTTTTCAACTACCGCAACCAGCTGGTGCAAGCGACTGACAATCCAAATATCAAGCGGGTTTGTTAAATCGTTAAGCGGATCCTGCAATGTACCGTCAAATTCCCAGCCATCAACCTCCGCATACATCGTGAAGAAATCGTACATGTTCCAAATCATACTGAGCTTGCGCGCCACGTCGCCAACATCTTTATCATGCAGCGCAAAATCCTCGCCATTGAGTAGCGGGCTTGATAACAGCAAAAAGCGCAGGCTATCAGCACTAAACTTATCCATCAGCTCATTCGGGTCAGTGAAGTTGCCGTAGCTTTTACTCATTTTGCGTCCGTCGTTACCTGCCACCACGCCAGTCGTCACGACGTGTTTAAACGGGCTTTCGCCGAACAAACCAACGCTAACGACATGCATATAATAGAACCATGCCCGCACTTGGCCAATATACTCAACCACAAAATCGCCTGGGAAGTTTTCCTCAAACTTCGCTTTGTTCTCAAACGGATAGTGGAACTGTGCAAATGGCATGCTGCCCGACTCAAACCATCCATCCAGCACTTTATCAATGCGCGTATAGTGGATACGTTCGCCGCGATAATCAGCTGGAGGCACATCGCCTTCAGGTGTCAAGTCAAACTCAATAGCATCAATCCACGGACGGTGGTAATCATCAAGTTCTACGCCACTTAATTCTTTCAACTCTGCATACGAGCCGACAACGATTTGCCGCTTATTGCCCTGTTCGTCGCGCAGCGTATTACCATCTGCGTCAACCGCCTCCCAAACCGGCACCGCTGTTGCCCAGAAACGATCGCGTGATAAGTTCCAATCTGGCGCTTGTTCAATATTTTTCTCAAACCGCCCATGCTTTAGATGTTCAGGAAACCATGTAATTTGCTCGGAATTTTTCGCAAGCATTAGCTCCTTCTGCCCCTGTACGTCATAGAACCAACTCGGGTGCGCCCGATACATCAAGCGCGTGCCGCAGCGATGACAATGAGGATAACTGTGGCGAATATAGTCAATTTTCCAAACGACGCCGCGCTCCTTCAGCTCTTTAGCGATGCGCTTATTACTTTCCCAGACATTCTCACCTTTCCAATCACCCTCGGTGAAAAAACCATTTTCGTCAATAACGTGCACAACAGGGATATTGTTAGCTTGAGCGAGATTAAAATCCTCCTCACCGTATGCCGGTGCAATATGGACGATACCCGTACCATCCTCAGCCGACACATATTCAGCTGCATAAATTTTGTGTGCATGCTCGCCGCGATGCACGCCCAATAACGGCTTATAGCTCAGACCAACGAGCGACTCGCCAGAGTACTCAGTAATAATTGTATACGGCAGCGTCTCATGCTTTTCATCCCTCAATGCTTTATCAAGCAGGTTTTTCGCCAACACAAACCGTTCGCCTTCAACTTCAACCTCAGCATACGTCAAATCAGCATTCACTGCTAAAGCCGTATTTGCCGATAGCGTCCACGGCGTTGTCGTCCAAACCAACAGCGTTCTCCCGTCCTCCAGTTGAAAGCGTACGTATACGCTCGGGTCGGTCACATCTTGGTACGCACCTGCATCCATCGTCACCTCAGCTTTTGACAGCGGCGTCGCATCGCGCGTACAATACATGAGCACTCGCTCACCCTCATAAATTTTGCCTTTGTTATACAGCTCTTTAAACGCCCACCAAACACTTTCCATGTATTCTTTGTCCATAGTTTTGTAGGCGTTATCCATATCTACCCAGCGACCAATCCGATCAATCGTATCGTTCCACAAACTACTAGTCTGTACCATATTTTCACGCGCAGTCGTGATGTACTTTTCCAGACTAATCGTCGTACCGATATCGCGGCGATCTTTAATACCTAGCTTCTTCTCGGTAAACACTTCCGCCGGTAATCCATGACAATCCCAGCCCCACACACGCTCAACGCGCTTACCTTTCATAGTCTGATAGCGCGGCACAGCGTCTTTAACAATACTACTAAGCAACGTGCCATGGTGCGGCACACCGGTAATAAACGGCGGACCGTCATAAAACACATAATGATTATCCTCCGGACGCTGTTCGACCGATTTTTCAAATGTTCTGTCAACCTTCCAACGCTTCACCCAATCTTTTTCATATTCTGCTGCCCGCCGGCGTGTACCGTGTTTAAATTTCATTCGTATTCTCCTTTCTACAAACAAAAATCACCTCTCTTGACTTCGAGAATCCGCGAGAAGCATGCATGCGGACGGTACCATCTCGATTCCAAAAGAAGTGATTCTTTCAGCGCTTAATTACTCGTTTACGCCGAGTGAACGCCAGGTTCTACTGAGCTAAAGGCTGTTCTTCCTGGGGCATTCTCCCGTATGAGAGATCGCGGGCGATAACCGCTCAGATGCCTCGCCTTTAATTGTACGGGCTTTTTTAGCGAAAAGCAACGATATTATTTCAATTCAATGCCGCCAAAAAAGCACTCGCCGCGAATATACAGCGTCTTTTTCGCTTTCGCGCCAGGGTTGGTCTTGTCATCAATACCGCCGAAGATAGCAGTAGCCTCGTTTTTTACGACCACGTCGTTCGGCGCAATAATATCAACGCCGCCAAACAAAACAAACACCTCAATAACCGCGCCGTCTTTAATATCAGCCTGGCGCAGGTCAAGGTCAACACCACCAAATACCGAAGAAACAGTCCCGCCAGTATATTTACCTTCTACTTTTTCACTTTGTCCCGACCATGCCGCTGCCATATGCTTGGCTTTCGTTTTTGATATTTTGCCGTCTTTCACGAGCGAAAACAGCACTGCAGAACCGACAGCGATAAACAAAATTGACCATACAATCTGCCAAAAGTTAACATCGACAATGTGAAGTGCGCGGAGACCGATCGTTGCCCCTGCAGACAAGAATAACAAACCCCAAATCCACCGCGAACGCTTTACAAGAATTATGCACCCCACGAGAATCAGTAAGAACGACAGAAACCCGCCCCATAGCTCTCCCCAGTAGTCAAAAGAGATAACATGAAGGTTACGTAACAATAAAAGCGACCCTATCGCTACAGCCGCAAGACCAAGATATGCTCGTATAACTATATTATGCTTCATGCACTCAGTATAGCATACGCCACGTAAAAGAAAGTTTCCAGATTATACTAACTTATCGCCATATTTGAGCAAAATCAACGCGCATATCACGACCGCGATAGCAACAAAGACAACAACGTCGTAATTTTGCTGAATACATTTTTTAGACGGCGCCAGTTTTGTGGAAATCATCGGATTGCCCGTTAGTACATTATGGCGAATAAGCGCAAAAAGCACGAGCAGCACTGCTGCATCTGTCGCCAAACACCACGGGCACAACGCACCAATTACAATGTAGCTCATGTAGAACATCCAGCCCGCAAAGCCCAGACTCACCCATCCGCCAGCCTCGGCGGCGCGCATAAACCAACGCGGAAATCGCGTACGCGCCAGTCCAGCAACAGCAATTGTGATAAATACCGGGTACGCCACCATGCCGACGAAACTGTTCGGAATGCCGCCGACAACATGCGCCGACCAATGTTTTGCTACCGAACTGCAGCTCATCGCAGCGTTCAAATCGCAGCCAAGCACTTTACTGCTATCCTTTGCGATCGTTAGCGCTTCGTGCGACAATACGATCGATGCTACAAGCCCAATTGCCGACCCAATAAGCAACACGCCAAACACAATAACCCGCTGGCGATCTGTCAAAGCGCTAGTCTTGGACGGCATAATAACTCACCTCGCTAATCAACGGCAACGGCAAACCGCGCCACATAGCTTGCAGCTGGCTATCTGCGCTTAACGCAACGATCGTTGGATACTCAACAATATCATACGCCCGGCAAAACGATTCGCCCTCGCGCGATTCCGGATCAAGCACCTCAAGTTCATGTCCTGTCTGGCGCGCCATATCATCAACAAAGGTCGCAATTTGGCGGCTATAATCAGTGTTATCTTTTGCCACAACAACGACGCGCATCAGGATTGCTTGCTCCGCTTACGCTGTTCAAGAATTTTCACAAAATCATCAAGTGTCTCAAACTTTTGGAATACGCTCGCGAACCGAACGTACGCTACTTCGTTGCAGGCGGCGAGCTCGTCAAGCACAAGTTCGCCGATCTGACGTGACGGTATTTCGGTTTCACCTAAACCATACAGTCTATCCTCGACCCGATCAATAATCTCTTCGACTTCAACCTCCGACTTGAAAAACTTTCCAACCGAACGGCGAATTGCGTTTGCCAATTTTGTCCGTTCAAACAACTCGCGCGAACTATCTTTTTTAATTACCGCCAAATTTGGGCGTTCAACACGCTCGTACGTCGTAAACCGATGCTTGCCATCAAGCGTTTCGCGGCGGCGGCGAATTGTGATTCCGTCCGCCGACTCGCGCGACTCAAGGACGCGGCTATTGCCAATTTTTATCGTATGCATCGCGAAAAACTTCTCCTATTCATCGGATGATTTATGTTTCTTGCGGCGGCGCAAAAATGCTGGCGTGTCATCATCATCGTCATCCATCGGTTGATTCCAAATATCAGTCGTTGACTCGCCGGCAAACTGCGCTGCAGCGTCGGCGTGCGACAAGTTCATATCAATATCATCAACCGGAGTGCTTGAGTCTTCAGCTGGCGCAACAGGCGCTGCCGGCGTCAAACTTGCCGGCTGCTCTAATTCTTCGGCTTGCTGCTGGAAAAACTCGCTATCAAAACCCGTCGCAATTACGGTAATAATCAACTCGTCTTCAAGTTCAGGCTTTAGAGTCGCGCCAAAAATAATATTCGCGTCCGGCGACACAGCGCTCGTAATAATTTCTGCCGCCTCTTGAATTTCCGCCATACTCATATCATAGCCGCCAGTGACGTTAAATAGCACGCCTTTCGCGCCGTCAATCGACACCTCAATCAGCGGGCTTTCAATCGCCTGCTGCGCCGCCTGCGCTGCACGGTTTTCGCCGCTCGCTCGACCAATACCCATCAACGCCGAACCGGCATTGCTCATAATCGCTTTCACGTCGGCAAAGTCCAGGTTAATAAGCCCGTGCTCGGTAATTAGCTCCGAGATACCTTGCACGCCTTGGCGCAACACGTCATCCGCGATCTTAAACGTTTCCAACAATGGCGTCCGGCGGTCAATCGTTTGCAGCAGCCGGTCATTTGGAATCGTGATGAGCGTATCAACACTTTTGCCCAATTGCGCAATCGCCCATTCGGCATTCTGCCGGCGTTTTTCACCTTCAAAACTAAATGGCTTCGTCGCAACACCAACGCATAAAATACCTAAGTCGCGCGCTACTTCAGCGACTACATGCCCCGCACCCGAACCAGTGCCGCCGCCAGCGCCAATCGTCACAAACACCATATCAGCGCCCTCAAGCGCTGCGCGAATTTCATCAATTGATTCGCGCGCTGCCGCTTCGCCAACCGCTGGATCTGCTCCTGCACCCAAGCCGTTCGTCGTGCTATGACCAAGATGGATTTTAACGTCAGCCTTTGAATTATGTAGTGCCTGTGCGTCAGTGTTCATCGCGATAAATTGCACACCAACTAACCCGGCATCTTTCATCCGGTTTACCGCCGATCCGCCTGCGCCGCCGACGCCCACAACCTTTATGCTTGCGAATGTCTCAATCTCACTTGGTTTTACTTCCGGCATTGCAACTCCTTATACCCCTTACTATTCCTCACGTTACCTACTAGTATACCACTTCTTTTGCTTACGGCTTGAATTTACTCAGAAGCGTTTTAATAAATCCACCCGACTTTTTCGACGTATTACCACCATGCGGACGTACCGTTGCCGCCTCAGCATCAACCAACATCAGCCCAACCGCTGCTGCAAAGTGCGGTTTATCAATTTCGTCTGCTACACCGCCAAATCCATGCGGCTTACCAACACGTACGGCAACGCCCAGCTGCGATTTCGCATACTCCGCTATTCCTTTCAGGTTTGCCGTGCCGCCCGTCAGTACCGCACCGCTCGGCAACTGACCGGCACGCCCCGCTTTTTTGAGCTCTTTATTTACCAATTCAAAAATTTCTTCAAGCCGTGCTTCCACAATTTCATCAATCTCTGCTTGGTCAAAAAACAGAGTTTCCTTCTCGTGTTTTATGCTTACTTTACGCGTCTCGCTGCGTGCTATTGCCGCTGAGTGCTGCAACTTTACTTTCTCAGCAACTTCCGGATCAGTTTTCAGTCCAATTGCCAAATCATTCGTAATATTAACGCCGCCCATCGACACAACCCCGACGTATTGTAGATCACCTTCTTCAAACACCGCCACGCTTGTTGTTGCACCGCCTAAATCGACGACCGCCACGCCATTTTCAATTTGCGATTCATTCAATACTGCCTTAGCAGCCGCCATCACCGACGGAATCGTTGCGTGCGGCTTCACGGTCGCGAGTTCAACGGCTTTTTGCAAATTCGCGACATACGGCGCCATTGCCGACACGACATTTGCGTTAATCTCCAAACGCGTACCTGTCATGCCAACTGGGTCTTTAATGCCGCCCTGCCCATCAAGCGTATAACTAAACGGTACAACCTCAAGGATCTCGCGATTCGCTGGCACTTTACCTGTTGTCGCCACATCCTCTAATCGCGACACGTCTTCTTCAGCAACTTCGTGATCCGCCATGCCGACTGCAATCATACCATCGGCTTTCGTACTGACAATATGCGAACCATTCACGCTAATCGTCGCCGCGTTTACTTCGTAACCGCTCATACGCTCTGCATCGCCAAGCGCCTGATCAATCGCCTGCGCCGGCCCGTTCAAATTTGACACCGTACCTTTTCGCATACCACTATTTGGCGCCTGACCAACGCCAACAATCGTCGGCGTACCAGTCGTTGGGTCAATATGACCAACGACACATCGAACCATCGTCGTACCAACATCAATACCAACTGCATATCGAGATTGTTCTTGCATATAGGGTTATTATAGCATAACCTGTATAAAATCGCCTATGCTTGCGTAATGATTTCTGCACCGTGCTCGGTGATTAAAATCGTGTGCTCAAAATGCGCCGCTAGGCTGCCGTCGCGCGTCGCATACGTCCAACCATCGTCCAATTGGATAATCCGCTCGCCGCCAAGCGTCGCCATCGGCTCAATTGCCACTGTGTCGCCCGGCTGCAGCAGTACGCCTGTCCCCCTACGTCCATGGTTCGGGATGTCCGGCGGCATATGCATGCGTAGTCCCACGCCGTGCCCAACCAGTTCGCGCACAATCCCAAGTTTACCGTTCCGCAGGACTTTTTCGATCGCCGCACCAATGTCGCCTGTCCAAACCGTCCCTTTTATCGCATCAATCCCCGCATACAAACTGCGTTCGGTTGTCGCAAGCAAGTGCTTCACTGCGCCTTTTGGCTCGTCGTCAACTACCATTGTAAACGCCGAATCAGTTTTCATGCCCTTATATGTAATCACTAAATCAAAACTAGCAACGTCGCCCTTCTGCAGTGCATCGTCATTTGGCGCGCCATGTACAATTTCGTCGTTCACACTAATGCAAATCGCACCCGGAAAGTTCACTTCTGGCGTCTTATAGGTTATTTCCGCACCATACCCAACAATTTTTTGCGCGACAAAATCATCTATTTCGCGTTTTGTTTGCCCAGCATGCACAAATCCGCGGATATCGGCAAAAACCCGCGCCAAAATCTTGCCGCCCTCGCGCATTGCTTGAATTTGCTCGGGCGTTTTCACGCCGGTAATTAATTCGGACATACGCGCTTCACCTCATCGTAAATCCTATCATGCACCTCGCCGGCGCTACCCGTACCATCTAGGTGGATAATTTTCACGCCCGCTTCAGCAAAAATTCCAAGCACCGGATACATCTTTTGGCGGTATATTGTCATACGCCGCGCAATCGTATCAGGCGTATCTTCCATGCGCCCGCGCTTCTCTAGGCGCCGCATGATTTCTTGTTCTGGCACTTCTAGCACTACGACGATATCTATCTTCTCGTCCATGCGCTCCATATAATCATCAAGCCACGCCGCCTGCTCTTTCGTGCGCGGAAAACCATCCACGATGATATTCGGATATTTTTTATCGCGCGCATCCTGTATGGCACGCTCAAATACGTGGTACGTTAGTTCATCACTTACCAATTCACCGCTTTTCAGCGTCGCAATTACTGCCGGATCATCGCTCTGGCGCAGCATCTCGCCAGTACTAAGCCACTTCCACCCCTGGCGCACTGCTAACATTTGCCCCTGCATGCTTTTACCCGCGCCCGTCGGGCCAAACAATAAAATCATCGCTACAATCTCCTTTGTTTATTTATTTCGTTAGCGCTTGTTTAACTAATTTCGCGACCACCGCACCATCAGCCTTACTGCCGGCTGCCGCTTTTACCGCACCAACCACTTGCCCCATACTGCGCAGATCGCTCACGCCAAGTTTCACAATCTTCTCATTAATTAATTGTTGCAACTCTACTTCAGTCATTTGCTCCGGCAAGTACGCCTGTAAAATCGCCATCTCTTTCTCTTCCGGCTCCGCTAAATCAACTCGGTCGTTCTCACGATAGATCGCCGCCGACTCGCGCCGCTTCTTGATTTCACGCGCGATCACTTTTTCAATTGCTTCGTCGCTCAAGCCGTCGCCGCGCTTATTCTGTTTGACTTCCTCGTCTAAGATTGCTGCGTTCAAATTACGCAATGTATCACCCAAAAAACGATTGCCGCCAAGTAGGGCGGCTTTCATTTCATCTCTGATGCGTTGCTTTAACGCCATCTGCTAGCGCACTCCTAGGCGAATCTTTGCCAGCTTTTCCGCTTTGCGCTCCTTGCGAAGAATTGCTTTGTTACGGCGATCAGTTTTACTCATCGCTTTCTCAAAGCGCATCATGGCCTTTGCTTTTGCGAGTTTTCCGCTTTGCAATACGCGGCGGTTAAAACGGCGAAGAATATTTTCATTCGCCTCGCGTTCATCTTTCCGTGTAACTTGTACCATATCGTTTGTCATTATACCAGATGGCGAGAGCTTTTACAATCACCTACTGTAGTTCAACATGCAGCAACCGCCCTTCAACCGTGCGCACACCGTTCCACTCATTAATATTTGGCTGAAACCATACCGCAATCTCGTCGCCCGGTTCGCGGAAAAACAATTCCGGCGCGTTAAATGCGAGCACCTGTAGCGTCTTTTCATCTGCATCACGCAGTGCTATTTTCACATGCTGCCCGTTCGCTCCCATGCGCCGTACGCCTGCAACTACCGCATGGGCAATTTTTAGAATCGGCTCAGGGTTGCCGTTGCCAAACGGCTCCATCCGAGAGATCTGCTCAACTAATTCTTCTGTTATTTCTGCAAAATCTTTAACCTCAACGTCAGCGCTTGGCTGCAAAAATCGCACTTGGTCGGTCAGATTCAAACTATCATAAAACTCATTGACCCGCCTGCGAAACGCTGGGATCTGCGCCGTCTCAAGCGTCACGCCTGCCGCTGCGCTGTGCCCACCGCCGCGCAAGATAATATCGTCGGCAGCACGTACCGCATCCGCTGCTGAAAAATTACCAAAACTACGCGCCGAACCTGTCGCCGTATCACCGCGAATACCAATAATAAATACCGGCTTTTTATACGTCTCGACTAACTTCGACGCCACAATACCGATCACACCATGATTCCAGCCTTCGCTCGCTACCACCAGCACGCGGTCATCCGCCATGCCATCCGCTTGTTCACAAGCTTGCTTAAAAATCTCATCCTGAATTGAACGCCGTTCAATATTAAACGCCTCCAACTTTTCACTTGCCGCCAGCGCCTCTATTCCGTCTGTTGCTGTCAGCATATCCAAACTATGCTGCGCTGTATCTAGCCGTCCCGCCGCATTCATACGCGGGCCGAGCCCAAACCCCAAATGCCGTGCATTTACCGTCTCTGGTTCAATACCGCTCACCGCCATCAATGCTTTTAGCCCGGTACGCCGCTGTTTTTTCAGCACTTCCAACCCCCAGTACACGTTTGCCCGGTTCTCATCCGCTAATGTCACAATATCACATACCGTCCCCAACGCTACTAAATCAAGTAACCATTTTTCGTACCCGTCAGGCAACCCGTCTAGCCGCGTCTGCAATGCCTGCACGAGTTTAAATGCCACGCCCGCACCACACAAATCACGAAATGGATACTCATGATCAGCATATTTTGGATTAACTGTTGCGACTGCTGGCGGGCGTGTCGGCGCAATATTGTGGTGGTCTGTCACCACCGTATCAATACCCAAATCAGCTGCGTATGCAATCTCCGTGTGGCACAAACTACCGCAGTCGACCGTCACAACCAGCTGCGCGCCCATATCGCGCACCTTATCAACTGCACCAATCGTCATGCCATAACCTTCGACAAACCGGTTTGGGATAAATGCGTCAAGATGTTGAAATCCAAAACTATGAAATGCATCCAACAACAATGCCGTCGCGCTCAGTCCGTCAATATCATAGTCGCCATAGATAACGACCTTCTCCTGATGTTGGCGCGCGAGCACTAACCGCGCCACCGCTTTATCCATCTCTGATAATAGGAATGGATCATATTTTGTTGCCGCATAATCCGGCGATAAAAACGCTTGACGCGCCGACACGTCATTTAATCCGCGTGCTGCTAAAATCCGTTCAAACAGCGTCATCGCGGTTGAATATCAGACGTTGTCCGTTTTGGTCGATTGCTGCTTGCTTGCTGCTGCGATTTAATCACGATGCTTTGTAGCTCTTTAAAAATCGGGAACTGCTTGTTGGTTGAATAAATCCGTGTATTGCCCTGTTTTTCAGCCATCAAAAAACCCACTTTTTCAAGTCGGCGTAACTCGCGCTGGATATTACCCGGGTCTTCTTTGATCAGCTTAGCGAGACCGCGCACATGCGTACGAAAATCTGGATATTTTGCGTATACCACCACGATCTTTCGCCGAACCCTGGAGGTTATAAATACATCAAGCACGTGAACAGCCTTTCTTGCTTTTTATTAATACCACTGTTGCTTTTTATTCTACATTTTTTCTAGATGCAATTCAAGCCACTTGGCTGCTATATTTACCGCCAATTCAAAATAATCTGGCTGATCTTCTTAATTGCCTCTTTACGTGTCGGAACCGTATTGTCGGAGTAATAATGATTCACTCCCAAGTAATTTTCTTTCACATCAAGCACGTGCAATTCGTCCGCCGTAACGTGTAACTGATCCACCACCGACACCGTTGCAATCGGCGTCGCTACAACTAACCTTTCTATTCGAATCGGCTTCAAAAAATCAAATGCTACACTCAGCGCTGCACCGTCAGCTAGCGCATCCGACACCAAAAATACAATACGATCTTTCAGCATCATATCATCAATCGTACCGCCGTCGCCGATCAATCGGTTGATACGACTGTACGCCTCGCGCTTCTGGTCGTCTAAGTAGCCATGAAATTCGCTCGTATACTCCTGAATTTCTCCTGTTGAAAATTCGCTGTTGTATGTAAAATTTCCGCGCTGCGATACCGCGCCAAAGCTCAGATTCTCGCCCGGTACATCAATATTCTCTGTCACAAGCATCATCAGCACACAGTGTAATTGCGCTGCAATCTGCTCGCCGACCAACACGCCGCCTTCTGTCAACGCTACGACCGCGCAGTTCTCGTACCGATACTTATCAACAACCTGTGCAGCCAGTAATTGCCCAGCTTGTGCCCTGCTTTCAAAATACATACGTTTATAGTAGCAGTCGCTCTCTCGTCTATGCAAGGTATAATACCATGTATGCACTATTACGACGTCGCACCGATCAAGATTGTTCGCGCTGGCAGCGATTACTTTACCTATTGCAGCGAACAAGTTCTACAAATTGGGCAACTCGTGACAATCCCAGTCGGCAAGTTGCTGCTAATCGGCATCGTTATAAAACACACGCGAAAACCGGCATACGATACGCGTGCTGTTGCATCTGCGCTTGATATCCCGCCACTGCCAAATCCATTACTCAAAACTGCCCTATGGATGGCTCGCTACTACGCCACACCCCTTGCGACCACATTGCAGACAATCTTGCCGCGCGGCCTCACAAAAAAGCGCCGCACAGCAGCATATTCCCGCCAAACGATTTCGCGGGATCGAACACATTATTTACTCAACAAAGATCAGCAAGCCGCCGTTGATACGCTCACGCAGCGTACAAATGGAACAGTCTTGCTGCACGGCGTTACCGGCAGCGGCAAAACCGCTGTTTACATTGCCTACGCCAAGCATATTATGACGCAGCAAAAATCCGTCATCATCCTTGTGCCAGAAATCGCCCTCACTTCGCAGCTTATCGCAGAGTTTGAGCAGCATTTTTCCAACATCTTACTAACTCACTCGCAGCAAACCGAGTCTGCGCGCCATCAGATTTGGCTTGACGCTCTTCGAAGCACTATTCCGCGTATCGCCATTGGTCCTCGTTCAGCACTCTTTCTGCCGCTTGCCCATATTGGCGCTATTATCATCGACGAAGCGCACGAACCAAGTTTTAAGCAAGATCAATCGCCACGATACTCGGCTTTGCGCGTCGCCGCCACGCTTGGCACGCATCATGGCGCGCCCGTTATTCAAGGTTCAGCAACGCCGCTTATCGGCGAATACTACCTTGCTACCCACACCAATAGCCCGGTCATTACGCTCCCTCGCCGTGCACAAGCCGCTCCGCCGCCGCACGTCAACATCATAAATATGACATCAAAAATAAATTTTGTTCAGCATCGTTTTTTATCCGACTCGCTCCTCGCCCGCATTACAGTCTCGCTTGAACGCAAGCAGCAAACACTCCTTTTTCACAACCGCCGCGGCAGCGCCAGTACGACACTCTGCACTAACTGCGGCTGGTCTGCGATCTGTCCGCGCTGCTTCGTGCCATTCACACTCCATATCGACAAGCACATACTGCAATGCCACATTTGCGGTAACACGGCACCCATTCCAACTTCTTGTCCTGATTGCCACGAAACTGATATCGTTCATAAAGGCATCGGCACGAAACTTATTGAATCAGAGATTAAGAAATTATTCCCGCACGCAACCGTTGCGCGCTTTGATGGTGATACCGCCGCCACGCATACGCTTGAGAAACGTTACCAAGAACTCTACGATGGCACAGTTGATATTATTATCGGCACACAAGTCGTCGCTAAAGGGCTTGACCTGCCGCACCTTGGCGCTGTCGGCGTCATTCAGGCGGACGCCGGGCTCGCTTTGCCCGACTTTATGGCGCGCGAACGTACCTTTCAACTATTGTCGCAGGTCGTCGGGCGTGTCGGGCGCACCAACCAGCAAACTAATGTTGTCATCCAATCATATCAACCACACGACGAAACAATCCGTACTGGCGCTGCACAGGATTATACTGCTTTCTATGCTACCGAACTTGCTAGGCGACGTAAAAGCCATTTTCCGCCATTCACTTATTTGCTCAAACTCACGTGTATCTACAAAACCGAAAAAGCCGCCATCAATAACGCCCAAATACTTGCTAAAAAACTTCGCGCAGATTATTCAAATCTATACATATTTGGTCCAACTCCCGCTTTTTACGAACGGCAACGCGACACCTATCGCTGGCAAATCGTCGTTAAATCGCCAACACGCGCCACCCTACTTGATATCATCGCACAATTGCCGCCCACGCACTGGCAGTATGACATTGACCCGATGAATCTGTTATAATATACAAAGTTGTGAAGAAAGAATCTATTATTACCCTACCAAACCCCCATCTACGTCAAAAATCGCAGAAAGTTCATGTCATTACCGAAGAAGTTCGCCAGCTCGTTAAAGACATGACTGATGCAAGTATTGACTGGGAAGCGTCGCGTCCACACGAAATCAGCGCCGCGCTCGCCGCTGTACAAATTGACCAGCTTGACCGCGTCATTATCGTGCGCAACGACTTTGAGAACAAAGAAAACCAAGAATTTATCGCTCTCATCAATCCAGAAATTGTAAAATACGAGGGCGAGCTTATTGAAGACTATGAAGGTTGTCTTAGCGTGCGCGATTTTTACGGTAAGGTACCGCGCTATAATCGCATTCGCGTCAAAGCACTAAACATTGATGGCGATGAAATCCGCATCAAAGCCGAAGGGTTTTTAGCGCGCGTCATTCAGCATGAAATCGACCACTGCAATGGTATCGTATTTGTCGACCACATCCGCGATAAAACCGATGCATTTTACCGGCTAAATGACAAGGGCGAGCTTGATCCGCTCGACTATAATACGCATGTCAAAGATAACCACGACCTCTGGGACTAAGCAGCCGCTTATCTTTTTCGGGACTGAAGATTTCAGCTTATACAGTTTGCGTGCGCTCATCGAAAACGGATTTAATGTCGCTGCCATCGTCACCAAACCAGACACGCCGCGCGGGCGCCATCGCGTGCTCACTGCACCCGCCGTCAAAGTTTACGCCGCAGAGCATAATATACCCGTATGGCAACCGACTAAACTAAAAAATATCATAAATGATATAAAATTAATAAAAAATCCTGCCGGCGTGCTCGTCAGTTACGGAAAAATTATTCCGCAAAGTGTTATTAATTTATTCACTCCTGGCATCATCAACGTTCATCCTTCTCTCCTACCAAAGTACCGCGGTCCATCACCAATTGAGTCCGCTATCGCCAATCGCGACAAAACCACAGGCGTGACGCTTATGCAGCTTACGAAAGACATGGACGCCGGACCAATTTATTATCAAACACGCCACAGTCTGGACCAATCCGAAACTCGTCCTGAGTTATACAAGACGCTCGGCCAACTCGGTGCAGCGGCTCTCGCTGCGAAACTACCCGATATTTTGAGCGGCGCGCTTCAGCCAGCACCTCAAGACGACGCCAACGCCACCTACTGCCAACTGCTAAGCCGTAATGACACCGACCTTGATCTAACCGCGCTTACCGCTGTCCAGGCCGAGGCGCGCATTCGCGCCCATCTCGGGTTCCCGCGTTCGCGCGTCACCATCGGCTCATATAAACTCATCGTCACCAAAGCACACGCTGCTGTGAATGCAAAAACGCCTCTTGATTTACTATGTGCAAACGGCGCATTTTTATCAATTGACGAGCTTATTGCCCCTAGCGGCAAGGCTATGTCTGCTGGCGAATTCTTGCGCGGCTATTTAATTCGACCAAAAACTAAATAACCGCACAGCATATCACCAGACGGTTATCCAATGCCGCTTCTAAACCTACAAAAGGAAGGAGGACAGCATCTACGCAGCGGATACGTCGCCGCCTAAGATTGCATCACGATTCGCGATAATTTCCTGCTTCAGCTCATTCATCGTCTGCGCGACAACGTCTCGATAATTCGGGCGGTTCATCCCGAGCCATTTCAGGCTTGCATATTCAGCCAATAGCACATCCGCCGGCACATTATCAGGCGCGTTTGCGCGAAGCTGCTGGTATACCGCGTCTTGCTCATAGTTTGGTGCATTCGTTGCCAGCCACGCGTTGACGCGGTCGCTCTTGCGGTCAATGAACGACTCAAACTCATCAAGCTGCTGGTCGCTTAGCCCCTCGCTCAATTTCGTACCAACAATCATCTCTAACTGCTCGCGAAAATGCGCTAAGAACGCCTGCTTCTGGTCGTCTGGTAAGCTACCGAGCCCCACTTCTTGCAAAAAATTATCATCTAACTGAAACATTGTCCCTCCGTTTCTCTCCCTCTAGTATATAGAGCTTACTCCGCTTATGCAATAAGTCCGAGCTGCTTATTGACCTCGTTGCGCATATCAATCAGCTCTTCAACATACTCGTCAAACACTTCCTGCATCATCTTGCCATATCCAGGAATCGCATAACGCAGCCACAGTGCAGCTGCGTAAAAACTCATCGCCTCCTCGTCACTATCCATCAGCTGACGCACTGTCTTGTAGTCCTCGCGCGTCGCGTAATCACTGTGGAACTCTGCCAGCCAGCGCCGTGTGCGGTCGGGATTGCCCTGCACATCTTCAAACTCAATGATCTCGTCGTCGCTCAGCTTCGGCAAAAACCGCTCCGCCACGCGCCGATTCAGCTCCTCTTGAATTTCCCGCTTGTATTTGTCTTTTTGCTCTTCTGTCAACATTGCTACATTGTAGCCGATTTTTGTCAGCAGAGCGTCATCAATATTAAACATTTATCCCTCCCTTTTATTTTTTGGCATACTGGCTCAACACCTTCAGCACAGATGTAGTATTGCTATCTCCGTTTATAGACACCCATTCATTTGCGCCGCTTCCGTGCCACTCTACATCGTAACCATTTTGTGCAGCCATATCGGCTAATTCATGCAATTTCGATGCAGCATTTTCAGTACCAAAGTTATCTGCCGCCCAGTTCCATGGGAACTGATCTTCGTATGCGCTAAAGTCTGCATTTGTCAAAGCCTCACCACCAGAGTCACCAGAGCCGTGCATAAGCCTGTCCATCGCATCGTTCAAAGTTTTATTATTGCCGCTGTCACCGCTTGGGCTAAGATCGGCATTCGCGGTCTCATTTCCTGACGACGGAGCTTCAGTCTCAGGGGCGCTTGCTGCCGAGGCATCCGTTGACCATTTCTCCAATGCAGTATGAGCACCGAGGTTTGCCAACTTGCCTAAACCAGCGCCAAGAGCAAACAGTCCCGCATTCGTTTCCGCCTCTTTTGCAGCACGGTCAGCATCTTCGTAACTTTTCTGCCGACTACCGTGCATCATCCAGTCGGCAAAATGTCCTATAGCTTCTTTACCGTCATCAGGTCTACTCGCAGTCATTTTTTCAGCTTCTTCACGCATTTTTGCAACTTCCGCAGCGTCAAACTGCGCTTTTGCCTTACCCTCATCGTCCTGGTGGCGCTTAAGGTTCTCGTCGGCAGCGGCCAACCGCGAACCACGATGGATAAGCGAGCCGGCTACGGTCGTTACTCCCGCTAGCACTGGTATATTACTAACCCCAAAAACAGGTAAAAGCGCACCAGTAGCAAAACCAGGACCAAAGCTCCGAAGCCGACGCCCCCATTTGCTGCCGCCATTTAGCCACTTGCCGACAGAGGCGAGAAGCTTATCGCCAAAATGCCGCTTCTCCTGTCGTTCTGTCAGCTCATCATTGATCGCTTGGCGTACATTTACATCTAATAGACTACGCAACTCACCAAACGCGACATCCGATTTCATCTGAGCGATTTCATCTTCACTAAGATCTGCTGTATTCTCAATATTCTCAGCCCGACTCTTCGCGAGCGCAAGCGCACACTCCTTCACCTTGTCCTCCGCTTCACGGAGCTTTTGCTCTCGCCTCTCACGACCAATTATGCTGAGATTTTGCTTACCAAAGCGGCGAAGAATCCAATTAATTGGCTTCTTGAACTTATATGTGATAAAGTTTCCGCTCTTCGTTTCTGCGTCAGCTCGTAATTTCGCAAGCTCGGCGACCGCAGCATCATACGCTTCTCGTTGCTGCTCATGCTCCGGACCTTCCTCGGGACCTTCCTCTGCTTTATCCGGATTGTCTAGATGTTTATCTGGATCCTGATCTCGAGCAGTAAGCTCGTCATCATTCTCGCTATACGGAACGAGCTCCCTGCCCTTCTCACCTTCATTAAACGTTTCTAGCTGCTTCTGCAACTTCTTTTTCTCGTCCTCAAGTCTTTGTTTCTGATCTCTAGCGGCACGCTCATGACCTTCGCGAAGAGTCTTGCCGTTTATCGCATGGTCGTATACCTCTATTTGCTCATCAAGATGAGCAATCTTTGATGAAATTTCACTACGCTCGTCTTCAACCTCTTCCTCATGAGTCTTACTTACGGTTTCAGCTTTGACTTCGTTACTATTATCTTTTTTCTGTTCGGTCTGTTCTTGTTGTGTGTTCGACTCAATTGATCCAGAGGAGGCCTCACCATTTTCGGTTGTCACTGGCGCAACGCTGCTGTCGCTATCAACCTGCTCCTTAGAACTTGAAACGGATGCCCCTCGTAGTTCTGCAGCCTCCAGCGTCGGTACAGTTTGACCTTTGACTACAACTTTCCTATGATCCTTTGGAGCTGTTGTAGAAGTATCGTTTGCCGCAGATGCATCATGGTCATATTCAGCCAAAATACTATCAAGATCCGCGTCTGGGCCTAACGGAGGATTAACAATATTGCCAGAAGAATCATACATAACAGTATATCCCGGCGGAATCTCCGGAACACTGTCAGTAGAAGAATCAGATGAGCTACTACGCTTATCGGCGAAACCAGCCTCAGTAGCTTCTGATTCTACGCTTTCAGATGTCAATAATGACTCGGGATGGTCTGTCGGCTGTACGACATCGCTTTCGGTGCGCTTAGGTTGATACTCCCCAGCAGGACCTAGTCCAGACTTCCTGTGCATCCTACGTTCGCTCATTGTTATAACGTCCAATCCTATTTAAATTTTATCAAACTTTTTATATTATACACCAACTTACACAAAAATGCAAGCTTTTTACTCATCCTCGCCACCTATTATAGACGCACCATGCAACAACGTCAAGGGTGTTTTATGCAAATAATTATGAAATTTACCTGCTACAACGTCCGTTTCACCAGCTCGCGCGTAAATAACTCCAGCGTATCGCCGATCTCCAATTGGAGCTTTTTGTGCGTGCGTATACTCAGCCCGCACATTTCGCCTTCAAACACTTCTTTTGCTTCTTGCTGCTGGCGCTGCACCGACATCACTTCAACTTCGGCGATTTGCTCGCCGCTGCGCTTAACGCGCGCCAACGTGTGCGCCACAACCTTGCCTTTTTCTACCATGCCGCCGCAAATCACTTCGTCGCGCATCGTACGAAACACGCCCTTCACATCAAGTACGCCAATTTCCGTCTCAACAACATCTGGTTCAAGCATTTGCTCCATACTTTGGCGCGCGTCGTCTAGCAGCTCATAAATAACTTTGAACAAGCGCACCTGCACGCGGTCGCGCATCGCGAGGCGCTTCACTGCCGGCGGTAAATCAACATTAAAGCCGTACACGATCGCCTGCGAACTATCCGCCAAACGAATATCGCTTTCGTTAATATTGCCCACGCCGCTGCCGATCACACGCAAGTCAATCGCGTCGCCCGTATCCACCAGGCGTAAGCTATCCATCACCGAAGTGAGCGAGCCTTGCACATCTGCTTTCACAACGACATTAAACTCTTGGCTATCATGCTTTCTTGTCATCATTTTCAACAGGTCAGCACCCGTCACATTGGTGCTGGCAGCTTGCTTTTCGGCTTCAACCTTAGCGCGCTCCACTGCTAAGCGTGCGGTCTTTTCGTTCTTCACTACAGTGAATATATCGCCAAATTGCGGCAGTTCTTTGAATCCCGTTACAGTGACCGGCGTCGACGGACCAGCCGACTTGATCGTTTCCCCCCTGTAGTTTAGCAGTGTGCGCACTTTACCGTACGACGTGCCCGCCACGAGAAAATGTCCTGGCTTTAGCTGCCCTTGCTCAATAAGCAAATTCACCACCGAACCGCGGCCTTTTTCCATGTGCGCCTCAATCACCAAGCCCTCCGCCGGCACATCAGCGTCGGCTTTCAATTCCTCCATATCGGCAACAAGCAGCACCATGTCGAGAAGTTTATCAAGATTTTCGCCTGTTTTTGCGCTTACCGGCACCATGATTGTATCACCGCCCCATTCCTCCGGATTGAGCTGATATTCGCTTGCCAGCTGTGCTTTTACGCGATCAACATTCGCGCCCTCTTTGTCGATCTTGTTGATTGCAACAACTATTTTCGCATTGGCGCTACGGGCGAATTTAATCGCCTCAACCGTCTGCGGCATCACGCCGTCATCTGCCGCCACCACGATAATTACAACGTCAGTAAGCGCCGCACCGTGTTGGCGAAGCGCTGCAAACGCTTCGTGCCCTGGCGTGTCAAGCAGAGTAATCGTACGACCGTTCCGCCGCGTCTGGTATGCGCTAATATGCTGCGTAATACCGCCTGCTTCACCTTCAACTACTTTCGTATCAAGAATTGCGTCAAGTAACGTCGTCTTGCCGTGATCAACGTGCCCCATTACGGCAACGATCGGCGGGCGTACCGACGCATTTGCCGATGGTTTATGCAACCGCTGCACGGGCGACGAATCAACTTTTTTACGCCGCAGCTCAACATCCAGCTTTAACTCGTCAACAATAATTTCTGCCGTCTCAAAATCAATGCGCTGATTGATCGTCGCCACGATACCATTCTTGAATAATTCACCGACGAGCTGCGCAACTGGCAGATTGAGCGTTTCAGCGAGCTCTCCTACGGTAATTGAATCAGCAATCATCAATACTTTTTCGGATTTGCTCATTTCTTGCTCCTTTCTGCCCGCACCTCGCCGGGACAATTATCCATGAATAATTACATGGGTGCTATTTCTTTTTCTTATCAGTCAGCGTCAAGCTAACTTTGCGGCCTTCTTTGTCAATATCCAAGATGACAAATTCTTTGCGCGCATTGAGCGTGAACACCTTCTCCGGATCAACATCATTGCCGCCGCCAATCTCTGAAACATGAACCAGCGCCTCAACTGCCGGACTAATCTGCACAAATGCACCAAACGGCGTAATGCGTGTAACCGTACCCTCGACTTTATCGCCTTTCTTGAACTTATCAACCTCATCAAGCCACGGGTCTTTCGTCAGCTGCTTCATACTTAAACTCAGGCGCTCTTTGTCAATTGAAATAATCTTCGCTTCAACGCTTTGTCCGACTTTCACATAGTCAGACGTATTATTAACGCGCTCCCAGCTGATTTCCGAAATGTGAATCAAGCCTTCAATGCCATCAACATTCACAAATGCACCAAAATCAACCACGCCCGTGACCACGCCCGTGACCGTATCGCCAACTTTGAGTTTCTCAAACCGCTCCGCTAGACCGTCCTTGATCGCCTCTTTTTCCGAGAAAATTAGCTTATTTGCTTTGCGGTCGCAATCTAGGATACGGACTCGAATCGTTTGTCCAACTAACGCATTCAACCGCGACAAGATTTCGTCTTTATCAGCACTGCCAACGCGCGGATAATGCTCTGCCGACAACTGCGACACTGGCAAGAAACCGCGCACGCCTTCGTATTCTACCAGCAAACCGCCGCGGTTTGCGTCGTGCGGCGTCACCTCAATAATCTCGCCAGCGTCCATCTTTGCCTGAACTTCTTCCCAGCCACGGTCTTTCGCTGCTTTACGCAGGCTCAAAAGACTATAGCCGTTCTCAAGCTCCGCATCAACGACACTTGCCGCAACCTCATCGCCAACCGCCAGTTGCCGACCAAAACCAACTTCGCGGCGCGGCACAAAACCGACGCCATGCGCACCCAAATCAATCAATACTTCGTGTTTTCGCACGCTTAACACGTGCCCGGTGACCATTTCTCCCGCAACAAGCTGCTTTCCGCCATCGCCGCTCAAAAGGTCATCCATTGTAATCGTGGCTTTTGCCATAAATACTCGTTATTAGCCGCCATCTAGCGTAGAAAGCCGCCAATACTCCTTTCTTAACGTTAATATTCTCTGAAGACACACTAAAATAGCTATGCCATCAACTATGCTTTAGTATAGCGTATTTTACCCCTAGTGTCTAGATAAGCCGCTGTGAGCGAATATACGCCATACCGACGCCCAATAGAATGACGCCGGCAACTGCCGCAATAACCGCCTCGCCAGGACCAGTTGCTGGTAATTGGTTCGCTGCCGGCGCAGTCGACGTGTGCGGCAGCCCGGAGTTTGGCGACGTACTTGTTGTCGGCGTTGTTGCTGGCGTCGCGTTCGCTTGATTGCTCGGCTGAGTCTGCGTTGGCGCTGGCGCCGGTGTCGTCGTTGTACCCGCCTTTGCATCAGTCTTTACTTCGGTCGGCTTTTTATCCTCAGTTTTTTTGTTATCGGCTTTATTCTTATCTGCTTGCTGTTTCAAGACAGTGTCAACTGAGTCTTTTTTATTACTTGTTTTATTGTCTGGCGTTGCTGTGCTTGAATTTTTTGCCTCTTCCTTCTTGTTCGTATCCGCCGCGTCGGTCTTCGCTACTTCATCGGTCTTAGCCGTTTGCGTAGTATCACCTGTTGATGTTGCACCATGGCGCATTACATACACGCCGCCGGCAAGCGCCGTCGTTAGTAGCGCGCCAACCAGCACATATCCGATAACTGCTCCTTTTTCCTTCTGATGCGCCATTACCATCTCCTTTCCGAAAAAACTCCTTTCGTTTATTATACCATCTTTTCTACATAAAAATCAACTGTGTTATGCTAGATATATGATAATTACGATCGATACTGGTGGGACAAAAACGCTCGTCGCCTCGTTTGCAGACAACGGCAGAATGGGCGACTCGATCAAGTTCCCCACACCAAAAGAACCAGCTCAGTACACCGCAGAACTAAAGCGAATTATACGCGAACGCTATACTGGCAAAAAAGTCGACGTTGTCGTCGTTGCACTGCCAGGAATCATTCGTAACGGTACTGCTGTTTGGTGTCAAAATCTCGGCTGGGCAAACTTCAACGCGCATACAGCGCTCAAGAACCTTTTGCCGGGGGTTCCCGTGCTTATCGAGAATGACGCTAATCTCGCCGGACTATCGGAAACGCGCGCGCTGCGCAGTATTCCCCGATCGTCACTCTACGTTACGATCAGCACCGGTATCGGGAGCGGTATCTGTACGAATGGCTATATTGACCCTGGCCTGCGCTATAGCGAAGCTGGACGAGCGCTTGTTGAATACAAAGGCAAAGTCCGGCAATGGGAGAGCTTCGCTTCGGGGCGCGCTATCGTCCGCGACTACAAAAAATTCGCCCGCGACATTAAAAATAAACGTACATGGCGACAAATCGCCGGGCGCATGTCGCGCGGATTTTTAGCAGTCGTCCCTATCGTACAGCCCGACGTTATTATTATCGGCGGCAGCGTCGGTACATACTTTGAACGCTACGGCGAGTTTCTGTCCGAAATATTAACCGACCATTTGCCACCGCACATTCCTTGCCCAAAGATTGTGCAAGCAAAACACCCCGAAGAAGCAGTCGTGTACGGATGCTATTACTATGGAAAAGATTACTTGGCTCTTGCCAAAACTGCACACTAAAGCAGCAGACATACCACACTTACAACACCTCACCATCACTCCAGGCGAGGTGTTTTGCTGGAATCATACTGCTTGTGCTATTACATATGATGCGTCGGCTGAATATGCCGAAGCACAGCTTTTACATGAATTCGGACACGCACTGCTAAACCATAAGCAATATCTACGAGATATTGAGCTGCTCGCCATGGAACGCGCCGCGTGGGATCAGGCAATCACATTAGCCCACGAATTTAATGTTCAGATACACGAAGGCTGTATTGAAGAAGCACTTGATACCTACCGCGATTGGCTCCATGCACGATCACTTTGCCCTCACTGCGCTGCAACGGGCGTACAAACCAAACGTCACCACTATCAATGCCTTGCTTGTCTACATACATGGCGCGTTAATGATGCACGCACATGTCAGCTACGACGCTATCGCGCAACGAAAAATACCCCATAGGTTTCCGGGGTATTTTTCCATACAAGTGATATGTATTTACGCCGCAAGCGTCGCGTCGTCTTGCGCTACATTCTTGCTTTTACCGCGCCGCGAAATACGACCGCCCTTTGCACCAGCGATACGCGCCAACGCCGGATTTGCCGCAAAGCCACCCGTACGTCCGTTGCGACCACCCTTTGCACCAATTTTCGCGTAGAAATTAGGGTCTTTTGCTAAATTTTTCTGTGCTGCTTTTTTGCCGCCTGCCTTTGTTCCTGCCATATATCTAATCCTCCCTGCCCTGTAGGCAATATATTAAAAAGGGTCCCGGGAATCTCTTCACAAAAGATTACCAAAACCCTCTCTTTACCTCACATATGTTATATGTATAATTTAATTTTAGCACAAACACTTCAAACTGTCAATGGTTACAGAACACAAAATTATGATATAAAAACTATTGCACTTATGCATCCGGTGCGATATTATAGATATGCACCTGTTTGAATCTTATCAAAAACCATAAGGTTCACCACAACAATTCTCGTTTTCTGCGAGATTCGAGAATGATATAGTAAGCCCCCTTTCGGGCTTACTTTTGGTTTACACGACGACTTAAATTAATCTCACTGCAGCTTAAAAAGAGTCGTCTTTATAGTTAGCGAGCAAATTTCCGACACTCAAGAGACTAAGGACTCACCAAATCCGGATTCTGCTAAATTAAATGGTTTATAAAATCATGTATAGTTTTTCTCTGAATTAGTTAATTTTCTATTCATCCTGTGACATTTATATAATCACGCCAATCGAAAAAGACCACCCTATTCGGATGGTCTTTTTATAATTCGGCACCGTGCTAGTTTCCCACTTTCGCAGTATAATCGCCGCTG